>Ga0316224_1000047_pt1 | contig 192371 bp, 160 predicted proteins | sample TBH18013metaG_FD_206254 | JGI IMG/M metagenome (GOLD analysis project Ga0316224, IMG submission 206254) | Freshwater microbial communities from Trout Bog Lake, Wisconsin, USA - TBH18013 | ecosystem: Environmental > Aquatic > Freshwater > Lake > Hypolimnion/Profundal zone | place: USA...
AAATCCAGGGTTAAGAAATACCACTGTAAAGTAATAACAGGATTAATTTTTAAAAATGTAAGGTTTTATTAGGACGAGACAAAGCTTAATTTTCAGTCTGTCATGTGTCGGGTAAATTCCTTCGTTTAATAACCTTCTATACTCTGCTTCAATGCCATTTTTCAGATTGGATAGAGTTAGATTTAAATCAGAAGCGTTTTTAATCTTTTGTGTTTCCCTGATCTTTTGATCCTCTATATTCCAAAACTTGGTGCTTATGGATATGCCAGTAGAGTATTTTAAAGCTTTATAGTCATAACGGAACATTAGGAAAATGAGGGTTGGTTCTTTACTTTTAGTGTCTTTAAGTACAAATCTTGCAGTTGGCATTAGGATATTTTATTTAAGCGAATATAGCCTTATTAAAATGGCTCAGGGGATGACAGAGGGGATGAATTAATTCAATCTCAAAATATTTCACTAAATCTTACACGTTTATAACTAATTGAAATACAATAATTTGAAGCGTAATAAAGCAAAATAGAGTATTTTAAGGTAGCGCATTCGATGCACCTGACGGGGTCACGCAAAAGCAACTGAAAAGTTGCTTTTTTGTTTCCCCTCACTCGCTGATTCTTCTTTTATATCGATTTTAAATTAAACAACCACCTCAAAATAAATCAAGATGGCTGTTATCAGGGGGCAGCTTTGCTGTACTATTTTATGCGAAATACTGTTGCAGATTATTGTTCTTCTTCAGATAATTGATCTTATCACCTAACATCGGTTTCCGCATGATCTTGGTTACCGCAGGATATTTTTTGGCCTTTTGATAATCCACGTCGTCAATAGAACCCGTTAGAATAATAATGGCAGTATCAGGTAATTTTTCAGAGAAACATCTTGTATAATGATCTAAAAATTCCCAGCCGTTCATTAAAGGCATTTCAATATCCAGAAAAATAATGTGTGGTACATGAGTCATGTCATCATGCTGTTTTTGATCAAAGAATTTTTCAATCTCTTTCAAGGCCAATAACCCATTCATGGCAATGATTACTTCTGTACTGAAGGACTCATTTTTGATCACTTCCTTGGTAATTAATAACGACATGGGATCATCATCCACTAATAATACAGTTTTGATCATAGGATTTTTTATTGTTTGATTATTAATACCAAACAATATGCTACACTCGATTTCAATTGAAATTCAATTAGTTGATGATATAGGTTTGAATGATAGTTTCCTGTATAGGGAAAAAATTTCTATAATCAGGAAAGATGATTGGCAGGTTTTCGGTTCACTTTCATTAACCGGATAATGATCATAACTGAAGCAGTTAATCCAAACCAAACAGAATAGTCCAATAGGAATTTTTGAATATCGAAGTCTAATGTTTTTATCCTGCCCTCATCATAAGCAACTGAATAAAAAACATTCGGCCAACCATATTTATCCGACCCGTAAATATGCTGTTCTTTAACGGCTGTTGCAGATATGCTCAGCACATAGAGGATGACTGATAATAAAAAAGTAAGTGAAATTCTTTTAGATAAACTCATGCTTAAAAGTTATTTCAATAGAAAATTGGACATTAAAAATAATAATTCATATTTGAAGTAAACCCAATTAAGCATATTTTAATTTCAAATTTGCGTTCGGGCTAAGCAACGGAACACAGATTGGCAGTGATTTGATGCCGAGTTCCTATTGACTATTTTTATTCATTTAAAAAAGGCAAATTGCAGTATGAAAATTCAGTTTTGGTCAGTTGGTAAACAACATGATGCTTATGTAAAAGACGGTATTGTAGATTTTACCAAGCGCATCAATAAATATTTTTCTGCTGAATGGATGCTGATCGCTGCCCCAAAAAATGCTGCATCATTAACAGAAAAAGAGTTAAAAAAAGCGGAAGCAGCTTTGATCAATGCGCAATTACAGAAAGACGATTATCTGATCTTATTAGATGAAAGAGGCAAGTCTTTCACTTCTCCCGATCTGGCACAATTCATTCAGCAAAGAGCCAATGAAAGTCATAAAAGAATTGTCTTTTTAATAGGCGGCGCATTTGGTGTGGATGAAACGATTGCCAAGCGTGCAGATCATGTATGGAGTTTATCAACACTGGTTTTTCCGCACATGCTGGTACGATTGATCTTATCTGAACAGGTGTATCGTGCCTGCAGCATTCTCCGAAATGAAAAATATCATCACAGTTAAATAATTTATCTTTCCTTCATGATAACCATTACCCTCGCCATTATTTTATTGACCTGCATTGTTTCTTTCATGGCTTTTTCGAATGAAAAAATAATGGACGATCTTATTTTTTATCCGCCATCCATTACACACCAAAATCAATGGTATCGCTTTATCACCTGCGGATTGATCCATGCGGATATTGCGCATTTGGGTTTTAACATGTATTCATTTTATATGTTCGGCGATATTATAGAAAAATATTTTTTACAGATATACGGTGAGAAAGGGAAATTTATCTTTCTCATTTTGTATGTTTCAGCATTAGTGGTTTGTTTATTGCCGACTTATTTTAACAACAGAGAAAATTATCATTATAAAAGTCTGGGTGCCAGCGGTGCTGTTTCTGCGATTGTGTTTGCTTTTATTTTTATTGCACCCACACAAGGCATCGGTTTAATGTTTATCCCGTTTCATTTCCCGGCATTTATTTTCGGGATCGTCTACCTGCTTATCTCTGCTTATTTCTCCAAAAAAGGCGGAAGCCATATCAATCACTCCGCACATTTTTGGGGTGCTGTTTACGGCATTGTTTTTCTGATCGTCACCTGTCAATTCCTTACAACTTTCCGTCCGGTTGACAATTTTATTTTTGAAGTAAGATCCTATTTCAGTTAAGGTTTTGCAGGGCTTGATACATTTTCAGTATGCTTACTGCTTTCGCAATACAATTTTTTTCTCTCCCCTGCTTGAAAATTAGTTTGTATATGATTTTATGCTGGCGTACTTTTAAACCCCACTGAAAAAAAATGATTATCTGACGGTACAAAAGAATACGAAATCAGGATAAAAAATTAAAACTTTTTAGTATGGAAGAAATAATAAATGAGTTAATAAAATTCAGAAATGAAAGAGATTGGGAACAATTTCACAATCCTAAAGACCTTGCTCTTGCAATAAATGTTGAAGCGGGTGAACTTTTAGAATTATTTCTTTGGAAAAAGGCCAATGAAGCAAATATCGAAAAGGTTAAAGAAGAATTAGCAGATGTATTTGCTTTTGCCTTCTTACTTGCTGATCGCTATAAGTTAGATGTAAAAACCATCGTTCTGGATAAGATTAAAAGAAATGGAGAAAAATATCCTGTAGAAAAATCGAAAGGCACAGCAAAGAAATATAATGAACTATGAGTTTATCTTTTGAATTGTCAATTGAAGTTTCGGAACAATATGATTTCAACAAGGAAGCATTGGTTAATATCGAACAAAATCCTTGGGTAAAAAATCAATGGCCTTTAGTCTATTTTATACAAAATGAACATCAGAAAATAGCATATGTTGGAGAATCCACCAATGCATCAAATCGAATAAAAAGCCACCTTGGAAATCCTGAAAGATGCAAGCTGAATAAGATATCAATAATCGGTTCTGATAAATTTAATAAATCTGCAACTCTGGATATTGAGTCCAATTTAATTCAGTATATATCTGCAGAGGGAACATATAGTCTTCAAAATGGGAATGGCGGATTAGTAAATCACAATTATTATCAGCAAGACCTTTATAAGAATCTTTTCAAAGAAGTATGGACTAAACTCATAGAAAAAAAGATTGTAACAAAATCACTTACTGAAATTGAAAATTCAGAATTATTTAAATATTCTCCATATAAATCATTGAATGAAGACCAGTACAAATCAGTTTTAGAAATATTAGATGGGTTAACTGCGCAAAGATCAAACAGAATATTTATTAAAGGAAGTGCCGGAACAGGTAAAACAATTCTTGCCACCTATTTGATTAAGTTACTTTATTCAAATGTGGATGATAGCCTTGATGAGTATAATGACGATGAATTAAGAGAAATCAGTTATATAAAATCGTTCAAAAAAAAATATCCAAATGCTAAAATTGGATTGGTTATAGCCATGTCTTCATTACGGGAATCGCTTGAAAACGTTTTTAGGAAAATTCCCGGATTAAAAGCTTCAATGATTATAAACCCATCTGAGACTTTTAAAGTAAAAGAGAAATATGATTTATTGATTGTAGACGAAGCGCATCGCTTAAGGCAGTTTAAAAATATTAGTTGGATGGGCGCTTTTAGAAAGAATAATCAAAAGCTAGGATTAGATGATAGCGGCACTGAATTAGACTGGATACTTGCAAATAGTAAGAATCAGATTTTCTTTTATGATTCAGCCCAATCTATTAAACCTTCAGATGTAAATGAAGAAAATTTTTCCAAATTATTAAACGACTCTAAAACATTAAATCTTGAACTAAAATCCCAAATGAGGGTGCTAGGAGGAAATAATTATATAAAATTTGTAGACGACTTACTCAATATCAAAAGAAACGGGTTTAAAAAATATCTTCCTAACGATTATGAAATATTTGTTTTTGATTCATTAAAAGACCTTTATGCAGAATTACAAAAAAAGGAAACTGAATTTGGTCTGTGCAGAATGGTTGCAGGTTATTCTTGGCCGTGGCTATCAGATCCAAAAAGAATACCTAAGCCGTCTCCTGATATAATCGATATTGAACTTGATGGATTAGAATTTAAATGGAATTCAACTTCGAATGATTGGGTGAATTCACCAAATGCTTTCAGAGAAATTGGATGTATTCATACTACACAAGGTTATGATTTAAATTATACAGGTGTGATTTTTGGTAAAGAAATAACTTATAATAAAACGAAGAATGTTATAGAAATTGACCCTAAGCAGTATTTTGATATCAATGGCAAAAAAGGGGTTTCGAATATTGATGACTTAAAATCTTACATAATAAATATTTACAAAACGATTATGTATAGAGGAATCAAAGGAACTTTTGTATATGCATGTAATAAAGAATTAAATGAGTATTTAAAAGATCATATTGCTTCATTCAAAAGTGAGAACCTATTCAGAGTTATCTCTTTTGAAGATGTGAATCCCTATGTCAATGCAGTTCCTTTGATAGATATTACGGCAGCTGCCGGAAATTTCAGTAACTTACAAAATCATTCAGAATTACAATGGGTAGAACTTCCATTTAATATTTCAACAAAAAAAGGATACTTTATTTGTAAAGTAGTTGGTGAATCAATGAATAAAATAATACCGAATGGATCCTATTGCCTGTTTAAACAAGATGAAGGTGGCAGTAGAAACGGGAAAATAGTCTTAGTACAATCTACAAATATTAATGATTCGGAATTCGGATCAGGCTATACTGTTAAAGAATATCACAGTAAAAAAGTTGTTGAAACTGAAGAATGGGTGCATGAGTCCATTACATTGAAACCCTTATCCAATAATTCTGATTATGCGGAAATTGAACTATCAGAAGATGGAACAAATAATTTCAAGGTGGTTGGTATATTTGATAGAATATTATTCTGATTGGGTACGAATTATAAATTATTTCTAAAAATAACCCTCTAACAGAAAAACTGCAACCGCAGGTATATGAATTGGGATTTTTGCGTTCCTGATTCCCCAATTCCCCTCCTATGGGCTGTGCTTATTCCCCTCCCACGGAGGGGTGTCCGAAGGACGGGGTGGTCGGTCGGGGTGGTCAAAACACAACCTATGGAAATACTAACAACCATAAATGGCATTGCTATAAAACGAAATTTCGTAGAACACTTACCTTATAATCCCAAACTTAAAATACTCGCCAAAGAAAAACGCAAAGCTGGGATTTTAAGTGAAGTATTGTTTTGGAAACAGGTGCGTGCTAAAGAATTTTATAAGATTGATTTTGACAGACAAAGAATTATCGGCAACTACATTGTAGATTTTTATGTTAAAGCATTAGGCCTTGTAGTGGAAATTGATGGAATAAGCCACGAAAATAAAGTTGAGTATGATGCAGCAAGGCAAGTATTTTTGGAAAGTTGGGGCCTAAAGGTTTTCAGGGCAACAGATGGAGAAGTTAAAGCAGATATTGTAAGCGTAATGGAAAGATTAGAAAATTTTATTATTACAGCGTACGGTATTAATCACCACGCCTAATCCCTCCAAAGGAGTGGAATCTGGAGCATCATAAAGCATTATTTCCCCCAATCAATCTTCAAAACATGTTTGGTTGCAGGTGTAATTTTAAATCTGTCATCGATTCTTAAACCGATTACCCAAACAATTCTTTTATCGCTTTCAATCACCCAAACATTTTCCTTTTCAGTAACAGATAATTTTTGATCAATAAAAAAACGGTTTAATTTTTTTTTCTTCTGCATACCGAGCGGATAGAAGTAATCGCTTTGTTTGCTTTGGCGAAGTAACAAAGGGAATTTTATTTTATCTTCATCTACATGAATCGTTAGTCGGGAGTCGTTAGTCGGGAGTCCGAAAGAAGGAAGTATTTGCAATTGTAAAATTCCATTTGCAAAAACAACTATCTTCTCTCCTTTCTCAATTAAAATATGCGCAGCGATATTTGTTTGCAAGGGAGCAATGATGATCCATTTTCTGTTTTTAATAATCCGGTGTGAGGCAGACTGTATATAACTTCCGTTATCTGCATCCAATAATTTTATTACTTCTTCTGTTTGTGCAGCTGAAAAATTAAATTCTTTAATGATCTCCCAAACAATGTTTTGTAATGGCTGTACTTGTTTGAGTTTTAAAACGGGGATATGAATTTCATTTTCTTTTTGTTCAAGCAATTTATGTTTATGAAGCTGTATTGCCTGACCGTACAGCATTTCAGCCTCTTTCAATCTTTCGATATTGTTCAAAATATTATCTTCCGCATTATTGAAAATCTCTTTTACTGACGGAATGATTTGATTGCGAAAATAATTTCTCGTGTATTTATCAGAATTGTTGGAAGAATCTTCAACATACAATAAATCATTCTCTTTTGCATATTGTACTAATTCTTCTTTTCTGAAATGCAGTAAAGGCCTGATCAATTGTTGTTCTTTCTGAAAAGCCTGAATACCCGTTAATCCCAAAATTCCTGTTCCGCGAAAAAAATTGATCAATACGGTTTCAATATTATCATCGGCATGATGGGCGGTAGCGATCAGTTGACAGATGACAGATGACGGATGACAGATTTCATTCAGCTCTTTAAACCATGTATAGCGCAGCTCCCTTGCAGCAACCTGAACAGAAACTTTGTTTGCAACAGCATAAGTATTGGTGTCAAATGTTTTTACAAAAACTTTTTTGTTATACTTCTCTCCTAATGACCTTACAAATTTTTCATCTCGTTTGCTTTCTTCTCCACGCAATTGAAAGTTACAATGTGCAATGGTAAAATCGAATCCTGCTTTAGCAACAATATCTGTCAATACAACACTATCCACGCCACCGCTCACAGCTAAGAGCAGATGACAGTTGATAGATGAAAGATGACGAAATTCTGTCTTCCAGTTTTCTATAAATTTTTCCTGCAGGTTCATTTCATTAAAGATAAAATGCTGAAGCAAGATACTTCAGCATTTATAAAACTATTTTTATTTCGATGGTGATCAGCCCTTCTTCACTTCCTTTGCCCATGTATCTTTCAACGTAACGGTTCTGTTAAAGATTATTTTTTCATTTGTTGAATCTTTATCCAAACAAAAATATCCTTTACGAATAAATTGATACCTGTCAATTAAATTAGATCCTGTCAAAGCAGGTTCTGCATAAGCTGTTTGTATCACTTGCAAAGAATCAGGGTTGATATGGTCTTTAAAATCACCTTCGGCAGCATCTACATTTTCAGCAGTGAATAATCTGTCGTACAATCTTATTTCAGCAGCAACAGCATGTGCCACACTTACCCAATGCAAAGTGCCTTTTACTTTCAATCCGCTGGAATCGCCGCCACTCTTACTTTCCGGTAAATAAGAGCATCTCAGTTCAATAATATTTCCTGTATTGTCTTTTAGTACTTCATCACAAGTGATGATATAAGCACTCTTTAAACGAACCATTTGTCCGGGTGCCAATCGAAAATATTTTTTAGAAGGATTCTCCATGAAATCTTCGCGTTCTATATACAATTCGCGGCTGAATGGCACTTCTCGGTAGCCACCGTTCTCATCTTCCGGATTATTTTCACTCTGCATCAATTCAACCCTGCCTTCTTCATAATTGGTGATCACTACTTTTAGCGGATCAAAAACCACCATCCTTCTTAAAGAGATTTTATTCAGATGTTCGCGTACACAAAATTCAAGCAGGCCGAAATCGATCAGGTTCTCTCTTTTTGCCACACCGATCTTATCGCAAAATTCGCGGATACTTTCCGGTGTAAACCCTCTTCTTCTCATGCCGCTGATGGTAGGCATACGAGGGTCGTCCCAACCATTTACAAAATTCTCTGTTACTAACTGTAAGAGCTTGCGTTTACTCATGATGGTAAACGTCATATTCAATCTGGCGAATTCATATTGATGTGATGGGAATATTTCCAATTTTTCTATCAGCCAATCATACAATGCCCTGTGCGGAATAAATTCCAAAGTGCAAATACTGTGTGTGATATTTTCTATGGAATCGCTTTGCCCATGCGCAAAATCATACATCGGATAAATGCACCAATTATCTCCCGTGCGGTGATGATGTGCATGTTTGATACGGTAAATGATCGGATCACGCAACAACATATTGGATGATGCCATATCTATTTTTGCACGCAACACTTTACTTCCATCGGGATATTTTCCGGCACGCATTTCTTCAAACAGCAGTTCATTCTCTTCAGCAGTTCTTTCAGAAAATTTATTTCTTTTACCTGCGGTTGAGGGTGTGCCTTTCTGTTCTGCAATTTCATCACTGGTACTGTCATCTACATAAGCCAATCCTTTTTTGATCAATGAAATGGCGAATTGATAGAGTGCTTCAAAATAATCAGATGCATATAATTCATTTGCCCATTCAAATCCTAACCATTTTACATCTTCTTTAATACTTTCAACATATTCTGTTTCTTCTGTGGAAGGATTGGTGTCATCAAAACGAAGATTGGTTTTACCGCCATACTTTTTTGCCAAACCAAAATTCAAACAAATGCTTTTGGCGTGGCCAACATGCAAATAACCATTCGGCTCCGGAGGAAAACGTGTAACAATTTTGTTGTACTTCCCTTCGGCTAAATCCTTTTCGATGATCTCTTCAATAAAATTCAGGCTTTTTTCTTCGCTCATATTTCTTTATTCTGGATCACAAATGTAAGCCATGAGCAGCTAAGATGGATTGATGATATAAATTTTACATAAGCTTTTTCCGGAAAATAGCTATCGCGATAATAATCTTTCTACCAAAATCAAGCTTTACTTTACAACTGTTAAATTTGCATACTGATGCAGCTATAAAATAGTGTTGTTGTATCTAACTACTGAAAACCCTTTGAATGCGAAAATCAATATTAATAGCCCTTCTTTTTTTTATATATCATTCATCAAATGGGCAGGGTTGTACAACATTAGGGCAAACTCCCAATACTGCATTTCCGGTATGCGGTACGAGTGTTTTTACGCAATCCACGGTTCCGATTTGTTCGAACAAAACAATTAAGACATTTTGCAATGACGGTATAACCTATTCCGATACGAACCCATTCTGGTATCAATTTACCTGTTTCCAAAGCGGAACGTTAGGATTCTTGATTACGCCCAATAATCAATTGGATGATTATGACTGGATATTATATGATATCACCAATCGCAATCCTCTCGATGTTTATGACAGCACCGGTTTTATTGTAACTTATAATTGGTCAGGAAATACCGGATTAGAAAGTGCCAGAGGATATACCGGCACCACAGGCACTTCACCAACAGGTACTACAAACTTGGTTTGTGCTACCAATCCGAAAGAAATGGGAGGCAATCCTCCTTATAGTGATGCATCCACAATCGATATAATGCCTTCCATTATTGTTGGGCACACCTATCTTTTAATGGTAAGCCATTTTTCGGGCAGTAATCAAAGTGGCTATACACTTAGCTTTGGCGGCGGAACGGCAAGTATAACTGATCCTGGTATACCAACCTATCTGAATGCTTCCGGTATTTGCGGAGGTGATAAAGTGTATATTAAATTAAGTAAACAGATAAAATGCAGCAGTATCGCTTCTGATGGAAGTGATTTTAAAATTTCTCCCGCAACTGTTGCCATCAGTTCAGCATCAGGATACGGTTGTACAAACAGTTTTGCTACCGATTCCATTATCGTTCAGTTGAATAATCCATTATCTGCTAACTCTTATTCCATTTTTCAACAATTGGGTACTGACGGAAATACTTTATTAGACAATTGTAATAACCCTGTTGCATTGAATGATAACAAAAGTTTTATCATTACCAATCAGCAATTGATCAAAGCGGCATTTAATTTTCAATTGAATTACGGTTGCAAGATTGATACCGTTGCTTTAAAACTTGCGGGACAAAATATAGTCAGTTGGACATGGTATTTAGATGGCAATGCGAGAAGCGGTATTCAAACAGATACTTCTTTGTATTATACTTTTTACGGGCCACATACTATAAAATTAGTTGCACAGAACAGTGTATGTGTGGATAGCGCATCTCTTGCATTCAACCTTACCAATTCAATTATTAAAGCAGCATTCACTTCACCTGATTTTACTTGTCCATCAGATACCATTCAATTTTCGGACAACAGTGTCGGCAATATTGCTTCATGGTATTGGGATTTCAGCAACGGTCAAACCAGCAATCTGCAAAAACCGCCTGTACAAACCTATCCTTCCGGATCAGGCTCAACACTTAAGAATTATCCGGTACGTTTAACTGTTACAGATTCTATCGGTTGCTCTGATACTACGTATAAAATAATCAAGGTTGCAGCTAATTGTTATATCGCAGTACCTTCTGCCTTTACGCCGAATGGTGACGGATTGAATGACTATCTCTATCCCTTAAACGCATACAGGGCAAGCGATCTGTTATTCCGTGTGTTTAACCGTTACGGGCAATTGATCTTTGAAACGAGGGACTGGACAGTAAAATGGGATGGAAGTTTTAAAAGTTTACCACAACCCAGCGGTACTTATGTATGGACATTGGAATTCACCGAACCACTAACAGGCAAAAGAATATTTCAAAAAGGAACAACAGTTTTGATAAGGTAAATTTCGCTGATTTATATATATTTTCTAACCATTTCTTCGTGATTCCTTCGTGATCTCCTGTTATCTTATTGCTGTTTGTTCGGGTGCTCCCGAAGAACTCCCGAAGAAACCTGCTAAAAGATACGAATGAGATAATAGCAAGACAATACCAATCTCACCTGAAAATTCAGGTAACTTTTTGATACAAATCAGCTGATCGAATAATTTTGAATGAATCTGATTGCCAGCATCATATCATCATGCAAAACCCTGTCCACTTCATTGAAGGAAACTTTTTTTCTGAAATCAGTAAACAGTTTTTCAAGTATCACAGAACTTTTTGCAGGCCTTCTGAAATCTAATGCCTGTGCAGCTGCCAGCAATTCTATTGCCAATACTTTTTCCACATTATTCACAATGCGCAATAATTTTGTGGCAGCATTGGCTCCCATGCTTACATGATCTTCCTGATTGTTGGAGGAAGAAATACTGTCAACACTTGCAGGCGTGCATAATTGTTTATTCTCACTCACAATTCCGGCAGCAGTATATTGAGGGATCATAAAGCCACTGTTCAAGCCGGGTTCTTTCACAAGAAATAAAGGAAGGTTTCTTTGTCCGCTGATCAATTGATAAATTCTTCTTTCACTGATATTGGCCAATTCACTCACCGCAATGCTCAGAAAATCTAATGTCAATGCCAAAGGTTGTCCGTGAAAATTACCACCGCTTACTATTTTATCTTCATCAGGAAAAATATTAGGATTATCGGTTACCGAATTAATTTCCTGCATAAAAACCTGCAACACATAATTGAAAGTATCTTTTGTTGCACCATGCACTTGCGGTACACAACGGAATGAATATGGATCCTGAACTTGTTGCTTCTCTCCGGAAATAATTTCACTTCCCTTTAAATAACCATTGATCGTTTTTGCTGTTTCTACTTGTCCTTTATGCGGACGAATGGTGTGTATCAATTCATTCAATGCTTCGGTACTGCAATCAAAAGCATCATAAGATAGTGCAGTGATCAGATCAGCCATCTTTAATAAATGCTCACATTTCTTCAAACAAAAAATTCCATACGCACTCATGAATTGGGTACCATTGATCAATGCCAAGCCTTCTTTACTTTGCAATTGAATGGGTTTCCATCCCAATTGTTCAAATGCTTTTCCAGCAGGCATTTTAGTGCCTTTAAAATAAACTTCACCCAAGCCAATCAACGGAAGGCTTAAATGACTTAACGGAGAAAGATCGCCGGATGCACCTAATGAACCCTGTGTATAAATTACAGGCAATACTTCATCATTAAACATCTCCATTAATCGCTGAACTGTTGCAACCTGTACACCACTGTGACCGTAACTGAGTGATTTTATTTTTAAGAGCAACATCAGTTTTACAATATCATGCGGCACTTCTTCGCCCAAACCGCAGGCATGCGATTTTAATAAATTGTATTGCAGTTGCTCTATCTGGTCTTTATCAATTTTTACATTCTGCAAAAAACCAAATCCGGTGTTAATGCCATATAATAATGCATCACTGCTTTCAATCTTTTTATTTAAGTATTGACGGCATTTATCTATTTGCGCAATTACTTCATTGCTCAGGTTTAATGTTTGATTTGAGTCTAACAGTTCTTTTACCTGTTCAAAATGCAGCCATTGATCATTGATAATAAGATCATTCTTCATGCAACCGAATCGTTTTATGAGGCAAAGTAAACCGATTTGACATGATTTTTAAAAGGAAGATTTACATAGAAAATCGAAATGATCAGAATCAGTCTTGTTTGACTGCCGATTTTTCGTTTATTTTGCGCCTCTGATTATGGTTCGGTAGCTCAGTTGGATAGAGCAACTGCCTTCTAAGCAGTAGGTCATTGGTTCGAATCCAATCCGGATCACAAACGAAGTCTGATGGCTTCGTTTTTTGTTTTCAGTACATTCGTTCTTCAAATCATTACAATCTGTTTATGGATGTAAAAATAGAATCAAGCTGGAAAGAAGTATTGCAGCAGGAATTCAGCAAGCCGTATTTCCTGCAGATTGTCTTACATCTGAAAACAGAGAGGGAAACAGGCATGTTGATCTATCCGCCCGGTTCGCTTATTTTTAATGCATTTGAGAAAACACCTTTTGAGAAAGTGAAAGTTGTGATATTGGGACAAGACCCTTATCATGGACCGAAACAGGCAATGGGATTAAGTTTTAGTGTACCTGATGGTATTCCGCCACCTCCTTCGCTTGTCAATATTTATAAAGAACTGAACAAAGATATCGGTATGCCCATTCCATCAACAGGTAATTTGACCAAATGGGCTGAGCAAGGTGTTTTATTATTGAATGCTGTTTTAACAGTTCGAGCAAACGATCCTGCCAGTCATTCTAAGATCGGATGGATGGAATTTACCAATGCAGTGATCAAAAAAATTTCTGATGAAAAGAAAGGTGTTGTTTTTTTGTTGTGGGGAAAATTTGCTCAGGAAAAACAAGTATTGATCGATGAAACAAAACATTATGTGTTAAAAGCAGCACATCCTTCACCTTTCAGTGCACACAACGGTTTTTTCGGATGTAAACATTTCAGCAAAACAAATGATTTATTAATGAAGCAGGGTTTGGATCCTGTTAATTGGACCATATAAAAATATTGTATGAAAATATTTAAAGAAGTATTCGGAAGAATTTGGGCATTATGGGGCTTACTGAGTTTTGTAACAACCTTCTTCATCATTTTTATTCCTTCTATGCTTTGTTATCTGATTCCCGGTAAAAAAGGACAGGATATCTTTATTGCGATTTCAAGAATATGGATGAAGTTTTGGTTAACCATTATTGGATGCCCGGTTATAGTTACGGGCAAAAAGTATTTTGAAAAGAATATTGCCTACATAGTAACATATAATCATAACGCCTTATTAGATGTGCCGTTATCAGCACCCTGTATTCCTGCAGGAAATAAAACCATTGCAAAAACTTCATTCGCTAAAATCCCTTTCTTCGGATGGTATTACAGAAAAGGGTCTGTCTTAGTTGACAGAAACAATGATGCAAGCCGTCGTAAAAGTTTTGATGAAATGAAAGAAGTTTTGAAACAGGGAATTCACATGTGCATTTATCCGGAAGGAACACGCAACAGGACGAATGATCCCTTAAAAAAATTTTATGCAGGTGCATTCAAGTTGGCTGTGGATACAAAAACACCTGTTATGCCTGCAGTTATTTTTAATACCAAAAAAGCAATGCCGATTCATAAGAAATTTTATTTGTGGCCTTGCCGATTGCGATTGGATTTTCTTCCGCCGGTTGATGCAACAAATATTTCTGCTGATGAATTAAAAGATAAAGTCTTTCAAATAATGTGGGATCATTATGAAGCCAATCAATAATTGGAATAGCTCCTGCTTCTGTTGATCTTCAGGTCGCGTAAAATACCCGATTTAGGATTCAATGTGATACTGAAAGAACGGTATAATCCAATGGGAGTAACATTGATGGCCAATTGCCAGCAATGCATTTCACGGGTAATAAACATTGTGAACATTTGTAATTTCCCGACATTAAAATCAAAATAACCGTTCCCTCCCATTTTCCATTTTTCCGTTAAACTAAAATCACCACCTGCCATTAAAGTAGAATACACTTGTGTTATATAAGTATAACCGGTGGTGTTGGCTTGCAGTTGTTTTGAGAAACTTAATGAATAAGACAAATTAACAGACCAGGGAATATTAAAATCTGTAAACTCTGCAGGATTTGCTCTTGCATATTGTAACTGTCTTTGTTGTTCATCAGGAGTCATAAAAGGGTCAACAGGTATCCTGTCCTTATCCGCTTTTCCGTCTTTCGGTTTACTTTTAAATGAAGTTGAAATAGCAATATTTCCGTTGGTTAATCTGCCGAGTTTTCCGCTCTTCCACATCAATTCATTTTTTCTGAAACCCATTGAATCAACAGCATAAGGATCTAATATTGCACTGGCAGTGATATTTACTTTTTCAAATAAAGTGCTGCGTGCATAAAAATTAAATGGTGATAAGGCAAAGCTGTCTGCCATCAGATTATAAGACGAATTGAAACCAAACCCATCGATCAATTTCACTTTTTTCGTTGCCTTTCCTGTTGAATCCGTTTTATCTTTCACTTTCATCTCCAATAAATTATCGATACCGAAACTCATACCACCAAATGCACCTTCGGAAAATGCACCCGGAATTACACCGTCAAATTGTGAAAAACGCAGGTAGTGCCCTGCTGTGTCCACTTTCGTAGAATAAAAATATTTACCTGCCAGATCCGGTTTATAACTGATGCTGAAAGTGGGCCTTACCTCATGTCTGATCTTTGCATTCTTTAATGAATAGGTTCCGAATATTCTGGTACTCGCACTCATTCCGAAAGACATTTGCCGAGATGTATAAAGACCTTTTGAGACCAAAGTATCGACCTTTGAATTAACGCTGTCCCAACTTCTGAAAATCTTTTGTCCGTACCAATTTTCTTGATAAGAAACGGAAGGCGAAAGTGTTATTGCTCCTATCTGCGGTAATGTTAATGAAATAGGGATTGAATGTGTGGCGCCCCATTGTAATGTATCCAATAACCTTTTAAAAGATACGCCTGCGGTATCATAATAGGAGATCAGGTTCTGCACATTTCCGCTGTAACCGATACCTATATTTTCATACCATTTGGGTGTACCAACTTTTTCTGCTTTTTGAAAAGGATATTTTGTAACAACATTTAAACTCGCTGTCGGCAAATTAAGATTTACCAATCTTGTTACACTGTTTTGATTGGCATTCAGGTTCATCGAAAAATTTGCTTTGCCTCTGAAATCTTTTGTATAACTGATGGATGAGTTTAATTGGTTCATATAATTCTGGGTAGGATTATTGACCAACGACTGATTGTATTTTGAACTGCCGAAATTAACACTCGCATTAAAAGTGCTTCCGGGCCTTGCTTTATTATCACGATTATGGCTCCAATTGATCATATACGATTTAGTGCTCGTAAATTCATTCGGACTGGTGCCTGTTTGATTTAATATTACAGTGTTTTGAAATGTTACATTTAAACTTCCTGTATAACGATACCGTTTCAAATATTTTGGACTGATATTCAAACTCCATCCTCCATAAGTATAAATATTACTTCTTACAGTTACATCAAGATTTTCATTCACCACTTTATAATAGCCTAATCCTTCCAGCCCAAAACCAAAATCCTGGCTGGCATTGAATGTGGGTACTAAAATACCCGAATGCCTTCCTCTTTGCAATGGGTAAATACCAAACGGAATGCCGATGGGCACAGGCACTCCTTCAAATTCAGGAGAAGCAGGTCCGCTCACCGCAATCTTATTATTGATCATTTTTATTTTCCTGGTGCGGATCGCAAAATGCGGTGTATCTAAATTACAGGTTGTGAAAACTGCACCGTATCCGTAAAACACATCTTTACTGACTTTCTTCAACACTTTTGCATTCACGAATAATTCCCCTTCATTATAATAAGTGTTTTGTGTTAAAGCTTTCATGGATTTCATGTTGAACGAAATAGAATCCATGATCGATTTCATTTCGCCCTGTTTCATGGTAGGCTTGTTTTGCGGATTATTGGTGGTATCCAATGTTCCGTAAGCTCTGATCATTTGTGATTGCTGATCATATTTAATAACATCAGCATCTAAAGTCATATCCGTGTACTTTACATTTGATTTACCGTATAAAATAAATTCTTTTGTAGCGATCATCAGCACGCCGGAATCTTTGGCAATGTAATTCACCGGAGCATCCAATGAATCTTTCGAAATGGTTAATGTATCGATTTTGTTGATGCTTGTGCTGTCTGTTTGTTTTGCGAGGCTATCTTTATTGATTTTAAGAGAATCTTTTGCGATATTCTTTTTAATGGCAGGAACCGTATCTAAAAAAACTGTTAATGATCCACCAAAAGCGTTAATTGTATCCTTCCCTGCGCTTACTTGCATAGAAATAAGCAGCAAACAGCTGTACACTATAATACCTGCTAAGGTTTTTACGTTAATTTTACCGGGATGGATCATATTAGCTATGCACAAAAATAGGTGCTAAGTTGTAAATAGTATTTATTAGTATAACCCTTTAACGAATTGATATGATGTTTCGAAGAATAATTAGTTTTATATTATTACTTTTTTTAACAATTTCTCTGTATTCTTTTACGGAAGGTGATAAACGAACAGTACAGCAAAAACAACCGTTGAAAAGAATTGTGATTGATGCGGGACATGGCGGTCCCAGCTATTTGGCCGGAAAATTTTATGGAGGCCGTGGCCCTCATGTTGAAGAAAAAGATATCACATTAGCTGTTGCATTGAAGTTGGAAAAAGAGATTAATCTCGAAATGCCGGATATCGAAGTAATCATGACAAGAACCTCTGATATTTTCGACAGTCCCATTGTAAAAGCTAACAAAGCGAATGAAGCGCATGGTGATCTGTTCATTTCGCTGCATTGTAATGATGTAGGTCCTGACAAACATTCAGAGATTGTTGGTTACACTACTAAAACAGTAAAAAAGAAAGGCAAAAAAACAACTGTAAAAGTTCCTAAATATCATTATTGGACAACACCCAGTCAGGCTCACGGAACAGAAACCTATTTATGGGGTGTTGGTAAAACAAATGAGAAAGAAGAAGCTTTAAGTGAAAATGATTTTGTGGATACTGCTCTCTTTAAAAGTTTTGATGATTCTGATCCTGCAAGAATGATAGCACTTTCCTTAAAAACACAACAATATGCCGAACGCAGCCGTAATTTAGCATATACTGTTGAAGAAGAATTTGAAAAAGCAGGGCGTGTAAGCCGTGGTGCCAAACAAAGAGATGAAAAAGGTATTTGGGTGTTGCAGGCTGTTGCTATGCCGGCTATATTAATTGAACTGGGCTTTCTATCCTACCCTGATGAAGAAACTTATTTAATGAGCGAACAAGGTCAGCAGGAAACAGCTGAAACCATTGTAAAGGCATTAAAAAGATACAGATACTCACTCGCTAACAAGCAAGCTGCCCCTGCAAAGCAGGGCTCTCAGAAATAATTTTTAATGGTCTTTAGTCTGATTTGTTTAATTGCAACTTCATAGCAAAAAAATAACTTACTTAAATTCTTTGTCATTTGCAGGAATTTATACATTTATGGTAACATTACACCTGCTAAGTGAAACAACTTTTAACCCTTATTCAATTTGCATGCTGCTGCATGTTAATTTCTATTGTATCTGTCTGCGCACAGTAACGAAAAGAATATAGTAATAAAGCAGATACCTCAGTCTTCATTTGCTACAGCCAATCTACCGACTATTATCACAAATCAATCAATTGTCCCTCTCTTGACAAGTGCAATAATCTGCAAAAAGTAACGCAGGACGATGCAGTTAATAAATATCACCGCAGACCTTGTAAAAAATGTAGCCAAAACCAATCAACACAGAATCATTAATTTTTAACAGCCTTCAATCATTAGGCAGAATCTAAGAAACCTTAGATTTGTACTTATGAAGATATCAAACGAAACCAAAGTTGGGGCTTTAACTGCCATAGCCATTACTTTAATGATATTAGGCTTCAACTATCTGAAAGGGCGCAGCTTATTTAAAACCGGAAATTTTATTTATGCAAAATATCCCGATGCAAAAGGGTTGATGGTGTCCAATCCTGTTTACATCAACGGTTATCAGGTTGGCACTGTGTACGAAATAGAGAACGTTGATAAAAATGTAAGAAGCATCAGTGTAGCCATCAAATTGAAAGATTATTACAATATTCCTGATAACTCTTTTGCAGAAATCATTAAAGATCCCTTAGGCACACCAAGCATTGATATTGTTTTGGGCGACAGTAAAGTCGGCATCATGTCGGGCGACAGCATCCGCACAAAATCATCACCTGGATTATTGGATGCACTCACCAATAAATTAACTCCTGTGGCAGATCAATTAAAGATCACCATTACTTCCTTGGATAATGTGCTGAAAAACATCAATACTGTTTTCGACCCGGCTACAAAAAATAATTTGCAGGAAGTGATTGCTCATGTCAATTCGATCACAGCAAGTTTAATTAAATCTTCTGCAGCAATTCAGGCAATGCTCAATGAGCAAAGCGGTTCTATCACACAGTCAGTAAATAATATCAATAGCATTTCAAAGAATTTGGCTGACAACAATAATAAAGTAACTGAAGTATTGAGCAATGTTGAAAAAACAACCGATCATTTGGCAAAAGCAGATATCAACGGATCGATCGCCGGATTAAAGGCCGCTGCAGAGAACCTGAACACTGTTTTAAATAAAGTGAATTCTAAAGAAGGTTCTTTGGGATTATTGGTGAATGATAAAGCATTGTATAATAATTTGACCAACACAGTTAGGAGCGCTAATATTTTGATGGATGATTTAAAAACACATCCAAAAAGATATGTAAATGTTTCCGTGTTCGGCAAAAAAGATAAATCAACTCCGCTTAGCGCACCGCTTGCAGATTCAACCAAACAGTGATGATCCGATTTATAGTATACTTTTTTTTGCTGATAATAACAGCAAATACTGTTGTTGCGCAGAGAGTGACAGACAGTGTTTCACCCGGTACAGATATTATCATTAAGAGAGCTGAGAAATATAATTTTCAGGACAAAGATTCTTTAGGGAAATTCGTTTCACTTGTCGGAAAAGGAAAAGATCAGGCCTTTGTTCAACAAGAAAAAATATTATTTTATGCGGATAGTATTGTTATCGATCAAAAGCAAAATATTCTTGAAGCATTCGGTAATATTCATATCAATGATGCAGATAGTGTTCAGGTTTATTCAGAGTATTTGAAATATCTCGGTAAAGAAAAAAAATCATATCTCAAACAAAAAGTAAAACTCACAGATGGTAAGGGTGTTTTAACTACCAATGAACTGGAATATGATACACAATTTAAGATCGGAAAATATTTTAACGGCGGTAAAGTTGTCAATAAAAAAACAGTATTGACAAGTAAGGAAGGTGTTTATTATGGCGACACCCGTGATGTTTATTTTACTAAAGGCGTTGTATTGATCGACCCGGAATATAAGATCACAACTGATACTTTGTTGTATAATATTAATACCGAGATCACCAATATCGTTGCGCGTTCTGTTATCATTAACGGTAAAAGAACCATTAAAGCAAAAGAAGGATATTACGATGTGAAAAATAAGAAAGGGAATTTTTTTCAACGCCCCTTTATTGATGATAGTTCTTATACTTTTACGGCAGATCAAATGGCATTTGATGACACAACAGGTTTGGGTGAAGCACAGGGAAATGCGGTTTACAGAAGTAAAGATTCAGTTGGCGGGTATGATATCATTGCCAATAATATCAAGACCAATAAAAAGAAAAATTCATTTCTCGCTACACAAAAGCCAATACTCTTTATCAAACAGGAGAAAGACACCATCTATGTTTCAGCCGATACTTTGTATGCAGGTAAAGTAAGCGATCTCAGAAAAACCAGAGAAGTTCCTGTTGTGCGGGATACTATTGCAGCTGATCAAAAAAATAAAGATTTAATCCCCGCTGATAGTTCGACAGATCGATATTTTGAAGCTTATTATCATGTGAAAATATTTTCGGATTCTCTCCAGGCTTTGGGTGACAGTTTGTTTTATTCTTTGGAAGATTCCACTTTCAGGTTATTCAGAGATCCTGTTGCCTGGACGCAGCAAAATCAGATAACAGGCGATACCATTTATATGTATCTCGCTAATAAAAAACCGCAAAGATTATACGTTTTTGAAAATGCGATGGCCATCAGCAAAGAAGCGAAAGATTATTTCAACCAAGTAAGAGGCAATACCATCAATGCTTATTTTAAAGAAGGGAAAATCAATTTTTTAAAAGCAAAAGGCAGCCCTGCAGACAATGTGTATTACGCGGTGGATGATAATAAAAAGTTTGTAGGCGTAAACAAATCAACCTCTGATATGATTGATGTTTTCTTCGATGAAGGCAAACCGCAAAAAGTTGTTTTTGTCAATAACCTTTCAGGCACCATGTATCCGATGCGGCAAGTGGACCATAGCAGCCTTAAGGTTCGTAAGTTTCAATGGCTGGAAGATAAAAGGCCAAAATCTAAATTAGATATCTTTTCAAATTAATAAGAATATTATCTCCTGCATTCGAAAATTTTGTTTTTCGTTCTGAAATTGCTGTGCATTATCTTTCAGTCATGATACATTTTTTTAAAAGAAATATTATTAATCCATTGAGTGTGTTTATTCACGACAGCCGTGCAATAGGTATTACTTTATTAGCGTGCACTGGCTTTTCTTTAGTACTCAGTAACATTGGTACAATCGGTGAATTATACAGAGCTTTTTGGTCTTTCAGTTTTGACGGAACACAGAATCATAATGCTCATGTTGGGATATTATCTTTACCCAATTCACCACTCCTTATCATCAATGATTTCATGATGGCATTATTTTTCTTTCTTGCCGGAATGGAAATCAAAAGGGAAATGCTTCATGGAGAATTAGCGACCATAAAAAAATCTTTATTACCCATTGCAGCGGCTATTGGTGGAATGTTGATTCCGGCAATTTTATTTACCCAATTTAACAGAGGAACAGAATTCATGCAGGGTTGGGCAATCCCTACAGCCACTGATATTGCATTTACATTAGGGGTGGCATCTTTATTGGGCAACCGTGTTCCATTATCCCTTAAAATATTTCTTACTGCATTAGCTATTATTGATGATTTGGGTGCCATTCTTATCATTGCATTATTTTATGGCGATCACATTCAAATCGGATTTATTCTTTTATCTGCTGTTATCATTTTCGTTTTATACCTGCTTAAAAAATATCATGCAAAATTCGGTGCAATACAATGGATACTTGGTTTCTTATTGTGGTACTGCATGTTTAATTCAGGCGTTCATGCAACAGTTGCAGGGGTATTATTTGCATTTATGATGCCTGAAAAATTATTGGTGAAGTATGAAAAGAAATTTCATTTACCCGTTTATTTTATTGTTATTCCGATTTTTGCATTGGCTAACACCGCGATTTTATTTCCTGCAAAAAGTTTACAGTTATTAACCGGAACATTAAGCTGGGGAATTATTGTTGGACTCTGTATCGGTAAACCTGCAGGCATTTTCGGTGCATGTTATTATGTAGTAAAAAAAGGTTTTGCAGAATTACCGAAAGGTATCAATTGGAATAAATTAATAGGTGCAGGTCTGCTCGCAGGCATTGGCTTTACCATGAGCATTTTTATTTCAACACTTGCCTTTAAACAACCGATACAAACTGATATTGCAAAGATTTCGGTACTCATCGCTTCTTTGATTGCAATGAGTTCGGGCTATTTCTGGTTGAAATATAGAAAGTAACGATTTATTTAAAAAATACCATTGCACCCGCTGCAATAATGATGAATGACCCTAATGAACTTACAAGTACAAATTTTCCCGTAAATGAAAGTTGAGGCAATTTTATTATTCCTATATCGAAATTGAATGGTGGTGCCTTGCTTCTCCCACCGGTTAATAATGAATAAAATTTTTGAGAAATTCTTTTGATCGTGTCTTCCAACATAAGCGTTATCAGCAGCACCATAACCGGTATCAGAAAAAAAGACAGCATCGCATTTGTAGAAAATATATTATTTGAAAGTTTAAGTATCTTATTTATAAAAACAATCAACGGTGCATGAAAGGCGTAGATGAAAAAAGAAGACTCAGTTATTCTCATCCACAACTGCTGATCCATCAGTCTCAACAAGATGCTGTCAAATACAAACCACACGGCATACAGCCCGAATATCTCATTTAGTTTATATAGAAATGAAACTGAGAAATGGGCATACGACCCGAATAAAGGAGTGCCGTAAAATGTAAGGAATGTTTTAAAAGCAGCCAGGATTATAAATATTGCCAGTGATGATTTAGCCGAAAAGAAACTGAATTCTTTAGAAGTGTTTATTTTATTGATCGCTAAATACGCACCGAAAAAGAAAAACAAATAACCTCTGTCATTTTCTCCCCCACCGATTCGGTTGGTAAAAAGCCATACCATAAGAACTGTACCCAAAAATAATACAGGGATTTTTGTGATGAGATATTTTATGAATGGCATAAGCAAAACAAAAATGAACAACACACGCAAATACCATAACTGAAAAACAATGGGAGATTTAATAACATAAGAAATGAATTCAGTTAATGAAAGGTCAATTATTTTTTTGCCGATCATTCCTGAAAAAGCATAGACCGAATTCTGCGGGACAAAAAAAGTTTCAAATAAAAATGTGATGAATAATCCCGACAAACTGATCAATAAATAAGGAAAAACGATTGTTCTAAATTTTGACCTGATGCGAAGCAGATACGAATATTTGGGGCGATAAAACATAAAAAAACCCGAAATGATCATCATAAAGGGAAGCCTGAACCTTAATAAGCCATTCAATATAAAATTCTGGACAACATCACTCCAACCAAAGCTTGTAGATACAATCATTGATGGTGTCATCTCTCCGTTGATGCCTGATCCGTTATGAACAAATATCAACGCAATTGTACCAAAAAAACTGATTAACTTGATCTTATTACTGGTAACTGTGCCAATCCTGTACTCTGAATTTTTCATTGTTTTCTTTTAATCCTGTCTGCTGACCAAAAAATTAATAAAAGCCCCGCATGTAGAAACATGCCGGGCAATTAAAATCCTATACCTCTAACAAATCTCACTACGTGAGAAAAATTAATTCAACAATGAAATATTAACTGCAATCACAGAAATACTGATAATGATCTTTAGAAAATTTAATGGGAGTTTCATGCTTTTATTTTAAGGGTTATATTATTAAATAGTCCTAAAAAAATCATATCAACAACATCTTCAAAATCCACTATTTCAATTTGTAATTATGTATTCTTTTTACAGAATGCTGTCATTATTTGATTTCTTTAAGCCAGTTATGCAATTCTATGCCAAAAACTTAATTCACTGATAATCAATCTAAAAAAGTAAAAACAGGCCTCATTATTTTCTTGAAATTGGAAAGTATTTCCTCTTTGCAGAAGTTATATTCGTTTTCCCGTTATCGGAAATTTGAGTTACTTTTAATATGAAACTGCTTCATCTTTATTAATATTACTTTCTGTATTAAAAAAAGAATATGAAAAACCACAAGACTTTAAAGATTTTTATTTTAGAAGATGATCGTTGGTACGGTACGATGCTTGAACATTTTCTTTCTCTTAATCCTGACTATTCAGTTAAAAGATTTGAAGTAACCAAAGAATTCTTCAATTCCTTGCATGAATACCCTGATGTGGTAACGCTTGATTATTCTTTAGCAGATAGTGATGGCGAGCAGGTATTAAAAAAAATAAAGACCGTTGCACCGGATACAAAAGTGATCATCATTTCCGGACAGGAAGATGTTGGCACTGCATTAAAATTATTGAAAGCCGGTGCATTTGATTATATCATTAAAGATGAAGAAACAAATGATCGATTATGGAATGCATTACAGCATTTAGATGAAATAAAAGTATTAAAAACAGAAGTCGAGAATTTAAGAGGCGAACTTAAAAAGCAATATGATTTCTCAAAAACGATTCTCGGACAAAGTGATGCTATTAAGAAAACATTTGCGTTGATTGAAAAAGCAGCACAAACAAATATCACCGTTTCCATCACCGGTGAAACAGGTACAGGAAAAGAAGTGGTTGCCAAAGCCATACATTATCATTCACAAAGATCAAAACAGCCTTTCGTTGCTATTAATGTTGCTGCCATACCGAAAGATCTGCTGGAAAGTGAATTGTTCGGTCATGAGAAAGGAGCATTTACAGGAGCTGTTGGGCAACGTACGGGTAAATTCGAAGAAGCCAATAAAGGAACCATATTTTTAGATGAGATAGGCGAAATGGATATTCATTTGCAGGCAAAACTATTACGTGTTTTGCAGGAAAGAGAAGTCACCCGAATTGGCGGAAACACTGTTGTACCCATAGATGTACGAATCATTGTTGCCACACACCGTAATTTGCAGGAATTAGTAAAATCCGGTTTATTCCGCCAGGATCTTTATTATCGTATTCTGGGTTTGCCGATTGAATTACCTCCATTAAAAGATCGTGGGAATGATGTATTGATCCTTGCCAAACAATTCATCAAACTATTTTGTGATGAAAATAAACTGCCTGTGAAATCCCTATCTCCGGAAGCACAAAAAAAATTAAGTACTTATCATTTCCCGGGTAATGTGCGTGAATTGAAATCAATGATCGAATTAGCGTCTGTAATGTCAGATGGTGATTCGATTGAAGAGAAAGATATTATGATCGAGAACAGTAATAATTTCAATAGCCTATTAACTAAGGAAACAACGCTCAAAGAATATGAATGCCAGATCATTCAACATTTCTTGGATAAATACGATTCGGATATAATGCTGGTGGCAAAGAAATTAGATATGGGCAAATCCACCATTTATAAGATGATTAAGGATGGAGATATCAAGGTTAAATAGAAATTTTCTAATTAATCTACTCCGTTTCCTTTTCCATCATTAAATAAGCTTTGATAAAACCATCAATTTCACCATCCATTACCGGTTGTACGTTACCCACTTCATAATCAGTACGATGATCCTTGATCATTTTATAGGGATGAAAAACATAACTCCTTATCTGACTGCCCCATTCTATTTTCTTCTTGCCTGCATTATTCGCATTCAATACTTCCTGGCGCTTTCTTAATTCTTCATCATACAAACGGCTCTTTAACATCTTCATCGCCAATTCCCGGTTCTCTCCTTGCGTTCTGGCCTGCTGACATTCAACAATAATACCGCTGGGCGCATGTTTCAGGCGAACAGCCGTTTCCACTTTGTTTACATTTTGCCCACCGCTGCCGCCACTTCTGTAAAATGCCCATTCAATATCTGCGGGGTTCACATTTATTTCAATGCTGTCATCAATCAATGGATACACATAGACCGATGCAAACGAAGTATGCCTTCTTGCATTACTGTCAAAAGGAGATATCCTTACCAAACGATGTACACCGCTTTCGGCTTTTAGAAAACCATACGCGAATGGTCCGTCAAATTGCAAGGTTGCACTTTTAATACCTGCCCCATCTCCTTCCTGATAATCCAATTCCGTTACTTTCCATCCTTGTTTATCGCCGTACATGCGATACATGCGCAGCAACATTTCTGCCCAATCCTGACTTTCTGTTCCACCGGCACCGGGATTGATTTGCAATACCGCAGGTAATTCATCTTCGGGTTGATTGAGTGTACTCTTAAACTCTGCATCTTCAATTTCTTTCAATGCCGAATCGAATGCTTGTTTTGTTTCTTCTTCTGTTGCATCACCTGCTTTCCAGAAATCAAACAGCACGGCAAAGTCCTCAACCGATGCTTCCACCTGTTGATACAACTTCAGCCAATACTCATTTACTTTGATTTCCTTCATGATACCGGTGGCTCTTTTATTATCATCCCAAAAGCCCTCCGATAACGAAAGCTGACGATCAGTTTCTACTTTATATGTACGGTTCTCAACGTCAAAGAAACCTCCTCAGGACAATTACTCTGTCCCTCATACTCTTGATCTGTTCTTGTGTCATAGCTGCAAATGTAACCGCTTCTGTTATTATTTTAGAAAGTTTTAACAATATTGCATATCCCTAAAAATCGGTATTGGTATCTGTGTTTTATCAAGCATCTTTGTTTCAAAATCTCAATTAAGCAGTAATATTTCTATGAGTACAAGAAAGAAGATCGGATTATCTGTTATTTCGGTGATTGCCTGTTTTATTTTATTATTTTCTATTTCCTTATTGATCCTTGATCCTGAAAAACAAAAACTAACGGATGAAGAAAGACAAAACTCATCAGGAGAATTTGTAAAGCTTTCTGCAGGTATCACACACTATCAAACAATCGGGAATGATTCTGCTAAAACCATTATTTTGATTCATGGATTCAGTGTGCCATATTATATCTGGGATGGAACCTATGAATATCTTGCGCAGCAAGGTTTTCATGTGATAAGATATGATTTGTACGGCAGAGGTTATTCAGACAGACCCTATGTTATTTATGATGAAACTTTTTTCAGAAATCAACTATTGGAATTATTCAATACACTGAAACTGAAAGCGCCTGTATCATTGGCAGGTGTTTCATTTGGCGGTGCCGTGCTTTCAGATTTTGCTGTTCATTATCCCGAACTGATCGACAAAATAATATTGATCGATCCTGTGTATAATTTCAAAAAAATAAAAGCATCCAAACAATTGGCAAATATTCAAATGGCATTTCAATCAGATAAAACAGCCAAAGGGCAATTGGAAGATTTTAAATATCCTGAACATTTTCCTGATTGGGTAAATAAATACAAGGAACAAATGCAGTTCAGCGGTTTCAGAAATGCCATCCTTTCCACACGTTTCGATTACAATGGTATTGCCATCAAAGAGAATTATAAAAAATTAAATGAGCTGCATAAAAAAGTATTGTTGATCTGGGGCAAAGAAGACAAGACCGTTACTTTTAATTACAGTGATTCCATTCGCAATGTTTTGCAAACAGATTTCTTTCCTGTTAATGATGCAGGCCATCTTCCGCATTTGGAACAACCATCTTCCGTAAATGCGAAGATGGCTGCGTTTTTAAAGCAATAAAAATTATCCGGTATTTTAATTTGGAGAATACAGCCTAATGTAATTACTTTGTAGTTACAAAACAGTTTAATTATGGATATCTCAGTAATCGCAATCGGTAATTCAAAAGGCATAAGATTGACCAAGACCTTAATAGAGAAATATAATATTACAGATACGCTTGAATTAGTTCTTGAAAAGGAATATATGATCCTGAAACCTAAATCGGCTGCAAGAGCGGGTTGGGATAAGTCATTTAAAAAAATGCACGATAATGGTGATGATAAACTGTTAATGCCCGATGCTTTTGATGATGAAAATTTTGAAGAATGGACTTAAAACAATACCAAATTGTATTGGTAAATCTTGATCCAACCATTGGCAGTGAAATGAAAAAGACAAGACCTTGTGTTATTGTTTCACCCAATGAGATGAATAAATATTTGCAAACGATTGTTGTTGCCCCGATGACAAGCAGTTCAAAACCTTACCCAACAAGGGTTGAGGTGAAGCATCATAAAACAAAAGGATGGATCGTTTTAGACCAAATAAGAACAGTTGACAGACAAAGAATAGTAAAACTATTAGATACTTTAACTGATAAAGAAATCTATCGTGTTAAAGCAGTTCTTAAAGAAACTTATGTTGATTGATAAATTTCTTAAGGAATTTATTCCGCTTTGATCGTTGTTTTGCCGTCAGCCAATCCATCACCGATCGCTTCAAAAATAATTTCTCCTTTTGATTTATTACTTTGTACTATCACCTGACATTTACCATTAAATAAACTGCGCTGATATTTTCCATCTAAATATTTATCTGCTTCATGGCTGCTCGGATCGCCGTTACCTACACCAATGATCTTTGCATTGCTAACATTGAACTGTAACAAATTCATCGCATCAGGCACTTCTCTCCCTTTTTTATCTTTTACTGTAATATTAAATACGGCCACATCTTTACCATCTGCAGTGATGCTTGTCCTGTCGGGCGTTGCAATGATCTGATAAGCTTCATCTGTTGTTTCAACAGATGCCTGCAACAATTTACCTTTCTTCCACCCTATTGCTTTTAATTCGCCGGGTTGATAATTGACTGTCCATGATAAATGCCCATTCTTAGGCATGGTTTGTTTGCCCAAACTTTTTGCATTTAAAAATAACTCCACTTCATCAGCATTACTGTTCACATCTACGCGTATAGGTTTTCTTTCTTGCCCTTTGAAATTCCAATGCGGAAAAATATGCAGCACATCTTTATTGCTCCACCAACTTTGATAATAATAATAATCATTCTTCGGAAATCCACAAACATCCATCACACCAAAATGCGAATTGATACAAGGCCATGTGTAAGGTGTGGGTTCACCACGATAATCAAATCCTGTCCAAACAAATCCTCCCATGAACCATTCTCTGTCAGCAGCGATCTTCCACCATTTTTCTGCTCTTGTTGCCCAAGGCGGAAAAATAGAATCATAATCAGGAACATACCCTTTGATGGTATCATTGATATAAATGCCACGAGTACAAACAGTGCTTGCCATTTCTGTTCCGATGATGGGTTGATTGGGATTATCTTTTCTGTATGGATCGATACCCATCACATTATAATTAAAACCGCGAACCGGTATTACTTCATTGATGCCTCTTCTGATATTACCCATATCGGCAGCATAAGTTGCAGTGCGACTTGGGTCCAATTCTTTTTGTTTTGCCAATAAGGTCAATGCAATTCTTGTAGACACATCTGTGTATTGCAGACCGTGTTCTTCATTGGCTAATGACCACATGAATACGGAAGGATGATTTCGGTCGCGCAATATCAATCTTTCAAACTGGCTCATCACTTCAGCACTGCTTCCCAATAATCTGTTCTCATCGAGAACGATCATTCCCAATTCATCACAGGCATCCAATAATTCTGCTGTTGGTGGATTGTGACTGGTACGATATGCATTATCACCCATTTCTTTTAATAATTTGATGCGATAGTATTGCAATGCATCAGGCAATGCACTTCCCACTCCTGCGTGATCCTGATGATTACAGGTTCCCAATACTTTTACAAACTTTCCGTTGATGAATAAACCTTTGTCTTTATCAACCACAACCGTTCTGATTCCGAATTTGGTGACAACACTGTCAATTGTTTTTCCGTTTGATCTTACTAAAGAGATCAATTTATACAAATAAGGTGTTTCAATACTCCATAAATTAGGCGAATTAATAGTTGCAGTTTGATTGATGGTTTTTATTTCATTCACTTTCAAGTTTAATTTTTGCGGGGCGAATGATGCCACTTTCTTCCCGTTTTTATCAATCACATACGATTGAACTTCTCCAGTTGCATTTGTATATAGTTGATTCTGTAATTTTGTTTCGGTGATGATATTCGCATTGCTGCCATTGGTTTTCGTTTGCACATACGTTCCATTGGATGCAATATGCAAAGGATGTATTTTATTGAGCCAGACATGTCGATAAATACCCGCTCCTTCATAAAACCAACCTTCAAATTGTGAAGCATCTACCCTTACGGTGATCACATTATTTCTTCTGAATTGCAAATAATCGGTCACATCCAATTCAAATCCTGTATACCCACTGAAATTAGAACCGAGATAATGTCCGTTAATAAACACTTTGCATTCACGATACACCCCATCAAACTGCAACACATATTTATTGCCTGAATCTTTTTGAGAAACAGTAAATGTTTTTCTGTACCAACCGATACTGTTTTCGGGATGAGCCACACCAATTGCTTTATAACCATGAGAATCCATTTCGAAACTGGATGATTTTTCAAAAGGCAATTCAACCACCCAATCATGCGGAATATCTACTGTTCGCCATGCTGCATCATTAAAGTGAGGATTGATACAGGTATTGCCGGCTTCACCTGCTTTTTGATAAATATTTTCGATGCCGTAATTAAAATCTTTTTTAGGATCTGATGCATTTCCGAGATGAAATTTCCATCCTTCATCCAAAGAAATTTTTTCTCTTACATTTTGTGCAATGATGTTTGATGGAATACAAAACAAAGAAATGATCAAAAAATAGGCAAGCTTTTTCATACAATTTATTTTCAACTTGAAAGTAGAATACAAATGTAGGTCAGCTATAAGAGAAGAAAAATAAAAAACTACAAACCTCATAAGCCGGATTCTGTTTCTAAACTATCATTTATCTGCGATAAACATTACTGTTTACCTGTTGCTGCCTACCCTGAGCCTTGAGCGAGCAGCTCTCAAAACGGCTCTATACGTGGCATTACAGCACCCAAGGTTTACCCGCTGTTAATGTTACCATCAACTGCTGTGAGCTCTTACCTCACATTTTCACCCTCACCCCCGATAAATCGGGAGCAGTTATTTTCTGCGGCACTCTCTCTTTCAAGAAAACTTGAAGCCGGTTATTCGCCGGTAGGTTGCTCTTTGCTGTCCGGACTTTCCTAATCATGATTACTCATAACTCGATAGCTCGGGTTTGTAGAGGACAAAGATAGCAGATTGTTGATTTGTGATTTAATATTTGAGTTGATACAGCCTAATAGCATTTAGTTTTCTGCAGGCTTTACAAAAAGTGAAAGCCTGATCTTTTTGAAAAGAATGACCAAAAATTATAACTCTTGCACCTAATAGCATATATTAGCTACAAGCTTATAAACAACACAACCATCAAAATAAATTCAAACAAAATGAAAAAAACAACATTACTGATCGTAATAATTGCAACATCATTCTGTTTTGGGTTTGCATTCAAATCAATAACAACAAATAACAACACTAAAATGAAAAAAGTAACAGGCATTGGCGGCATTTTCTTCAAATGCAAAGACCCTAAAAAATTGAGAGAATGGTATCAAACAAATCTTGGATTCAATACAAACGAATATGGGGCAACTTTTGAATGGCACGAAGGTGCAGACAGTACAAAGAAAGCTCAAACACAATGGTCACCGTTTTCGGAAACAACAAAATATTTTGAGCCTTCAACAAAGGACTTTATGATCAATTACAGAGTTGAAAATCTGGAAGCTTTGGTCGAGGAATTAAAAAAGAATGGTGTGACCATTGTGGACAAGATTGAAACTTACGACTACGGTAAATTTATTCATATCCTTGACACAGAGGGAAACAAGATCGAATTATGGGAACCCAAAGATTGAGCATAACAAAATAGTTCAGCATACAGGATCTGCAATCCAAAATATTATTTACTGAACCTGACGTTTAATAAATAAATTATTAGAACAAGCGAATAATCCGTGTTGCGAATTGTTATCGCTGTTTTTAAATTTTCCTTTTAAAATACTTTGCCCCGTGCTGGCAGGGTTATTACCACGCCCCAAAGGCCAAGAACCTTTGGTATCCTGAATTTCGATCTTTGCGATAGTTGCAATATGTAATCCGAAATCTGTGCAGTTATTGCTGTTAAGGTTATATCTTTTGCTTCCGGTTTCTTCAATGAAATCGAGAATATCGATAAACTGTTTTTGAGAAACAAATTTGCCGACTATTTCATCCCAATCATGCATTACATCGTCTTTAAAAACAGAATTGGTGGATGGAAATATTGGTGTGGCTGATAAGAGGTTGTCTTTCTCCGGATAAAAACCAAATGTCTTTGAAACGATGCTGCTGTCGGTATTGAACTTGGTCAGCGTAATAAATGTATGGCCCACTTTACTTAACTTTTCAAAAATATTGTCCTTGCCGGGTGTAGGTTGTTTGATATGTATCAAAATGCCAAAAGCGAATGCCTGTTTATCATCATAAAAAGCATCGGTAACAGCATCATATTCGGTGTACGGTGAATCTTCAATGATCGGGTTATTCTCCAATTTTGTTGTATCACTGTGAGTAATCAGTGAGTCAATATTCTCATCTGAAAAAACAAATGCAGCGGTCGAATCATCCACATTATTTTTGCTGTAGAAATCTGCAATTCGTGAATCTGCGGTATCAACAGAAAATATCTGTTTTCTTTTTCGTTTAAAAAAGGTTTGCTGATACACATACCCTGTTTTATAAAAACACTCCAATGCAAGAGGGTATTGTTTCAAATGTGCAAACACAATCGCGAGATCGTAATACAAGTGCGACAAATCTTTATCTTCTTTCAATGAATCTTTTAAGTGCAGGGAATATGCTAAGCTTTCCAACGCTTTTTTATTGTTGCCGTGTGCAATGTATGCATCACCGAGACTTACAGAAGTGATGGCTGCTGTATTGGCATCATGCGTTTCTTCGGCATGTGCCAATAATTTATGGGCTGCATGAACAGAAAGAATTTTTCTGCGGGCTGAAACGTAACCTGCTTCAGAAATTTTTAAAGGATCAACAGAAATAGAATCAGGAATAGGCACGTTTGTTTGATGAGTTGTTGAATCTGACTGGGCTAATAGATTGTCTGTAGCAACGAAAAAACAAATGCTTGCAAGCATCAGACAAAATATTTTTTTCATTCTATTTCTTTTAAAACACATGCAGAGTTTTAGAATTGATCCTACAACATAAACTACACCAAAATTATAGACTTTTTAAGGAATGAGGAAAGTTAAAACCAATACTGAAAGAATATTTCTGTAGCCCCGTATCCAAAACGTGCATCATATTGATTGATGAAGGTCTTTACTTCTTTTCTTGTTTTTAAGATATCATGTATCTCATCACGTAATTTACCGCTACCCACACCATGAATAATAATTAGTGAAGGCTGATGATGCGCCACAGCCAGATGGAACCATTTTTCAAATTCATCCAACTGAATAGAAAGAATTTCGAAATTGCTCAGATGTTTCCAGTTATCCGAAAGCTTTTCAATGTGCAGATCAACCACCGTTCTTGCCGGCTCTAAATTCTGCCTGATTTTATTGGCTTCATACACTTTATAGCCTTTTGCTGCCAAGCCTGTTAATTCAAATTTATCTTCATCGATCTTATCCGGATACACATCAAATAACTTATATGGAATAGTTGGCTCATTCTTTTGTTTCATTTCTTCGATCCGCTGAAAAACCTGTTTAGGTTTCAGTTTAAGTGATGTTTCAAAATGCGGGGCTTTCTTTTTTTCAGGACTCAGTAAGCTGAAATCAAAATGAAATGAAGGGCTGTCGTTCACCGAGGCAAAAGAGATATCATGCAAATAAAAATCATGAAAGGAAAGTATCTCGGCATTCAATTCAAAATCACTTTCATTCGTAAATTTCTGTGTATAATGAAATGCATAATTTTTATCGGTGTGATTGAGTAAATGAATTTTCAGCAAGTCCACCACTTCATCATTGAATTCATCCAATGAAAATTTAGGAATAAAAGATAACCAAACGCCATCTGCCACTTTTACTTTGGTTGGTGTTGGTTTTTCTTTGGGAATATTATCGATAAAAACTTTTTCTTTTTTCTTTTCCACCAATTTCTTTTCGGTGAACCGTTTGAAATAAGGAAAATCGATCTGATCCATATAAGCAGGGAATTTTACTCCCCGCACTTCTATCATCACCATTTTATCATTCATGATCTCCACTACCCTGCCTTCTTCATTACTATGCAGCACTAAAATCTCGTCACCAATTTGATATTTCATTCTCTGGAATCCTTTAATAATTTACTGTTCTTTCTTCCGTATAAAAAATAAATGGTCAATCCCACTGTCATCCAAACAAAGAACCATAACCAGCTGATGGCAGGTATTTCGATCATCAGATACAAACAACACAATGCACCCAGATTAGGTATCAATGAATAGTTTCTGATGAAACTTAGTGTGGACACTATAACTGTGATCACCAAAAAAATAATAAATAAAAATTCCTGATAACCTTCTGTTGAATAATTAGAAAATGCAGCCTGCAGCCTTTGATGGAACAACCAGATAAAAGCTATTGCGATTGCAGGCAGAATATATTTACCATTGATATATGGCAATTTGAATCTTCCCTGTGTTGTGTTTTCCAATCGCGGTAATACCAATACTCCAAAGCAAACCAACACAAATGCAAATAGTGTTCCGATACTTGTTAGGTCTGTCATTAAACTGCTCGGCATCACTAATGAAGGAATGCCTACTAAGAATCCGGTGATCACTGTCGCGAATGCAGGTGTATGAAATTTGGGATGGATTTTTGCAAATTTTTTGGGTAATAATCCATCACGGCTCATGCTCATCCAAATTCTCGGCTGACCTAATTGAAACACCAACATCACACTGGTCGTTGCAACCACGGCGCTGATGGAAATGATATAACCGATCCATTTTAAATTCAATTTATCGAACACATAAGCCAGGGGATCTGTTACTTTTAATTCAGAATATCGTACCATTCCTGTCAATACCAGTGCAATTAAAATATAAAGCACAGTGCAGATGATCAATGAATAGATCATTCCTCTCGGCAGATCACGTTGCGGGTTCTTACATTCTTCCGCAGTTGTGGAGATCGCATCAAAGCCAATGTAGGCATAGAATACAGCCGATACACCTGCCAGCACGCCGCCAAAACCATTGGGCATGAAGGGATGCCAGTTACCTGTATTTACATAAAAAAAACCGATGGCAATTACTAAACAGATCACCACAATTTTAAAGATCACCATGAAGTTGGTGGTCTTTTTACTCTCTTTAATTCCGATGTATGCAAGTATCGTGATCAATACAACGATCACAAATGCTGGAAGGTTAATGAATACATGTTTACCAAAAAATACAGGCGCATGATTCCATGCAGCGATGGCATATTGCATCACCTCAGTCAATGGTTGATGTGCGTTACTTGCAGCTATTGCTTCATCAAAATTTTTGGAGGCAGTGATGGGATCGGATAATAACCAGGAAGGCAGATGAATACCTAATCCTTGCAATAAATTATCAAAGTATCCGCTCCAACTGATCGCAACAACAATATTACCGATCGCATATTCCAATATCAATGCCCAACCGATGATCCATGCCACTATTTCTCCAAAACTAACATACGCATAAGTGTAAGCACTGCCTGCAATGGGAACACGGCTTGCAAATTCTGCATAACATAATGCACTGAATCCGCAGGTAACGGCCGTAATGATAAAAAGAAAAGCAATACCCGGTCCGCCGTTAAATGCAGCTGTACCAATCGTTGAAAATATTCCTGCACCAATGATCGCAGCAATGCCCATGAAAGTGAGATCGCGTACACCCAATACTTTATGTAACTGATGCGTGTGCCCATCAGTTAATCCTGCTTCTGTATCAGCAACTATTTTTTCAATAGACTTCTTTCTGAAAAGCGACATGCGAATTATTTTGATGGAATGGGAAGATAACAACAAAAATTAATAATCCCGTTGTATTAAAAATGCTGCTAATTCAACCAATGATTTTTTTCTTACTGATAACACAGCAATATCTTCGAGGTGCTGCATGGCTGTTTGCAGGTATTTTTCTTTCAGTTGATTGGCCCATGCATCCACATTGCATGCTTTATAGATGGCCAGAACTTTTTCTACCTTATCACTTGGATTTGTTTTGATCAATTCCTGTAATTCTTCCTTTTGTTTTGCTGAAGCAGTTGCCAAAGTATGCAGCATCAAAAAAGTTTTTTTATTCTGACGAATATCTCCGCCCACGTCTTTACCGAATTTTTCAGGATCACCGAATGCATCTAAATAATCATCCTGAATTTGAAATGCGATGCCGAGATTTTTTCCAAACTCATAGATATGCCTGCAATTATGTTCGCTTGCACCACCGAGTATCGCTCCCATTTCCAGACTTGCAGCTAATAAAACAGAAGTCTTCAAACTGATCATCTCAATATACTCGTCCATCAGAACATGTTCTTTTTTTTCAAAATCCATATCGAGTTGCTGACCTTCACAAACTTCTCTTGCGGTTTTATTAAACAGTCCCAAAATTCGAGGCAGGTAAGTGATATTGATCTTATTGATATAATCGTAAGATCTAATCAGCATGACATCTCCGCTAAGCAACGCAGTATTATCACCATATTTTTTATGCACTGTTTCCATGCCACGGCGCAAGCTTGCTGCATCCATGATATCGTCATGTATCAAAGTAAAATTGTGAAACAGCTCAATGGCGCATGCAACATGATAAGTATCGGGATTGATCTCATCAAATAATTCGTTTCCCATCAAACAGATCACAGGTCTGATCCTTTTTCCGCCTAATGCCAAAAAATAATTCCCCGGTTCATATAAAGTATCGGGATGCTTCGGGAAATGCTCAATTGCAAATCTTTCAGCAAATATTTTTACCAGTTCATTGAATGAATGCATATCGCAAACCTAATCAGAAAACTAAAAGAAAGTTTAAAATAATTTTTCTAACTGTTTTTTATGAATCCGGAGGGAATCTTTTGGCATGATTTTGTCTAATCTTGTTTTAAATTAATCCTTATGAATAAGATCATGCTCGCTCTTGCATTTGTTTGCATCAGCACCCTCAGTTTCAGTCAGCAAATTAATACAGGCACAGATTATACCACAGCCGTTGGTATAAAAGTCTATCCGGGAGCTCTGGATGTTAAGCATTTTATCAAATCTAATACAGCAGTGGAAGCTTTAGGTTATTTCTGGCAATACGGGTTCAGGGCAACAGCCCTCTATGAAATAACTGCAAATATCAATAGTGTTGAAGGATTAAAATGGTATCTCGGCCCCGGTGCACATATCGGCTTTTATAATACAAAATATGCAGCCGATTATCCAACGCGCCAAAGTGGAGTGGATATTGGGATTGACGGGGTGATTGGTTTGGATTATAAGATCAAAGGCGCTCCGATTGATATAAGTTTTGATTGGCAGCCTTCCTTCAATCTCATTGGCACCAATTATTTTGAAGGTGGTTGGGGAGGTTTGGGAATCAGGTATGCTTTTTAAATAAAAAAAACTCTGAAATATTTCAGAGTTTTTTTTATTTGGTTGATGATATTAATGAAATAGTTGCGAGAGCACATTTGTAGGATCAGTTGTTTTCATTCCCAAGAACTTTGTCATCTGATCTTTCAATAATATTCCGCTTAATTTGGTTTTTAATCCACCGAACAAGCTATTGAATTTACTGGTATAAGCAGCTTTATCGCTGGTTTGTAATGGGAGGATCTTTGATTTATCAGTTAAAAATCCTGTAACTGCATCTGTTACCTGCGGTTGTTGTGCACTTGTGAGGTTAAGGCCCGGTGTTAATTTGCCCATAATGCCTGAAGTCAGTTTATTTACATCAAAACCTGCAGCTCCTGCTGTTTTTGCTAAATCACCTAAACTTCCTAATTGAGCTTTGGCCGATGTGCTTACTGCAAATGCAAAGAATAATCCGATCAATATTTTTTTCATTGTAAAATGTTTTTACAATAATAATAATATTTATGATTTGATAAAAAAAATGACGCTATAATTTAAAAAGGCTGTCAACAAACTCATGTTTGTCGAATATCAACAGGTCATCTATCTTCTCTCCGATGCCGATAAACTTCACCGGTATCTTAAATTGATTGGCAATGGCAAGAACAACACCTCCTTTGGCAGTACCGTCTAATTTTGTGATGATGATGGAATTAACATCTGTTGCCGCAGTAAAATGTTTGGCTTGCTCTAAAGCATTTTGTCCGGTAGACCCGTCCAAAACCAACATCACTTCATGAGGTGCATCCGGTAATATTTTACCGATCACTCTTTTTATTTTTGTCAACTCTTCCATCAAATGTGCTTTGTTATGCAAACGTCCCGCAGTATCAATGAGTACAATCTCAGTTCCTCTTGCAATGGCACTTTGAACAGTATCAAAAGCAACAGCACTTGGATCGCTTCCCATATTTTGTTTAACAATAGGCACACCCACTCTTTCGCTCCAGATGGTTAATTGATCAACTGCTGCTGCACGAAATGTATCTGCTGCACCCAATATCACACTATGCCCTGCCTTTTTATAATTATGAGCCAGTTTACCGATGGTCGTTGTTTTCCCAACGCCATTCACACCTACAATTAAAATAACGTAAGGCTTTTTTCCTACAGGGATTTCAAAATTTTTATAGGACTGATCATCGGCATCAATTAAAACTGCTTCAATCTCTTCCTGCAATAATTTATTTAAATCATTGGTATTAATATATTTATCCTGTTTAACTCGTTTTTCAATTCTGTCAATAATCTGAATGGTTGTTTCAATACCAACATCGGCACTTACCAATGCTTCTTCCAAATTATCCAATACTTCTTCATCAACAGTTGCTTTTCCGGCAATTGCTTTACTTAGTTTTGCAATGAACCCTTCTTTGGTTTTTTGTAAACCATCTTCCAGACTTTGCTTCTCTTTTTTTCCGAATAATTTATCGAAGAAACCCATATAAAGTATGATTTACGAGGTTTGAAGTACTGAGTTTTAGAACTGCTCCTCCAAGTTACTGAAGTACAAGAGTGCGACGCAACTAAAGCTTAATAAAGTTACAATGCCGGTAACAAAATAATCTAAATAACAAAAAAGCTGTCTCAACACAAGGTCGAAACAGCTTCTTATCATTTCATCGGCAAATTACTTTGCTAAGAATTCTTTTACTTTATCCTTGTGCACGATTGCTTCTTTAAAAGTGTATGCACCGGTTTTAGGACTGCGTACAGCCTTAATAACTTTTGTCCAGTTTTTTGCTTCAGCGGCTGCCTTTTGGTCTTTGGTCTTGATCGCTGTTTTTGCTGCTTTTGCCATGACTATTTAATTTCTTTATGAACAGTTACTTTTTTCAAAATGGGATTGTACTTCTTTAACTCCAGTCTTTCAGGAGAATTTTTTTTGTTCTTTACAGTAATATAACGGCTTGTACCCGGTTTACCACTTGCTTTGTGTTCGGTACATTCCATAATCACCTGAACTCTGTTTCCTTTTCTTGCCATTGTAATTAGATTTTAGAACCTTCGGCTCTTAATTTTTTGATTACTGAATTCAAACCATTTTTATTGATGGTACGGATCGCTTCAGTAGAAACTTTCAATGTTACCCAACGGTCTTCTTCTGCAAAAAAGAAACGTTTGGTTTGTAAATTAGGTAAAAAGCGACGTTTGGTCTTAATGTTTGAGTGAGAAACACTATTACCCGTCTGTGGCTTTTTTCCTGTAACCTGACATACTCTTGCCATAACTCTGATTTTTTCGGGACGGCAAAGGTAGGGAACGTGCACTAAATAGCAATAGAAAAACAGAGTTTTTTAGATTATTTCTTCACAGCGCAAGGATAATTTGTATTTGGTTGAGAAGAAATGGTATGTTATCCACAAATTTCTACAAATTTAAAGCAGTAAGACAATGGGCGCATACTCCGTAGATACTTCCTATATACTCCTTATTTAAAGCGTATATACTCCTATGTATTCTTATATACTTCCTATGTGGTTCTGATAGTACAGTGCGAAAAGATTCGGGGCTCCTTCGGGACTGCTTGGGGCCAAGTCCGTTAAACTATGCACTTGGTCCCAAGCAGGTATGTATCAAGGGTGCAGGAAATAAAGCAAAAGCCAAAAATATTTTTTATCTTGTACCAGAATTGAAACAACCATGAAATTTCTTCTTCAAAATTTAGATTTTCTGGATCATCCCGCAAAGGGAATATCATTTTTTGCTGCATAAGTATCATTTCGTTCTATTTCAATTCAACTTCTTAATTATTTTCAACATGTTAACTCATACTTTGTCTGAGAAATCAGCTTATTATTTACAGTTAGAAGACCAATTCGGTGCGCACAATTATCATCCTGTTCCTGTTGTGCTGGAAAAGGGTGAAGGCGTTTTTTTATATGATGTGGAAGGCAAACGTTATTATGATTTCTTAAGCGGCTATTCGGCCGTTAATCAAGGTCATTGTCATCCCAGGATCATTCAATCATTAATGCAGCAAGCTCAAAAACTTACCTTAACGTCAAGGGCATTTCATAATAATTTATTGGGAGAATATGAACAATACATCACGTCCTTATTCGGATATGATAAAGTATTACCCATGAATACAGGTGTTGAAGCTGTTGAGACCGCTTTAAAATTGGCACGTCGATGGGCGTATGATGTAAAAGGGATCGCAGATAATAAGGCTAAGATAATCGTTTGTGAAAATAATTTTCACGGGAGAACAAGTGCAGTTATTTCTTTTAGCTCAGACCCCTCTTCATTCAAAGGTTTTGGCCCTTTCATGCCGGGCTTTGAAATTATAGCATTCAATAATATAGTTGCGGTTGAAAAAGCATTTCAAGATAAAAATGTTGCTGCTATTTTATTAGAGCCGATTCAGGGAGAAGCCGGTGTTGTTGTTCCTGATGAAGGTTATCTGAAAGCTGTAAAATCTTTATGCGAAGAATATAATATTTTATTTATTGCTGATGAGATCCAAACCGGTTTGGCAAGAACAGGAAAAATGCTGGCATGCGATCATGAAGAAGTGCGTCCTGATATTTTAATTCTCGGCAAAGCCTTGAGCGGCGGCACATTACCCATCAGCGCTGTATTATGTGATGATGAGATCATGCTGAACATCAGAGCCGGAGAACATGGAAGTACTTACGGCGGTAATCCGTTGGCATGTGCAGTTGCTATCACTTCATTACAGGTTTTGAAAGATGAAAAGATGGCAGAGAATGCAACAGCAATGGGTAACTTATTAAGAGAAGAATTAGCAAAATTAAATTCTCATGTTATCGCAACCATTCGCGGAAAGGGTCTTTTAAATGCCATTGTGATCAATCATTCGAATCCTGATGCTGCATGGGAATTTTGTATGGAGCTAAAAGAAAACGGCTTATTGGCAAAACCAACACATGGTGATAAGATCCGTTTTGCGCCGCCATTGACCATCAATAAAGAACAAATCCTGGAATGTGTTGACATCATTCACCGTTCATTAAAAATTCTTTCTTAAAAATTAGTCCCGTACATTGACGGGATTTATTTTTATATTTTAAACCAATTGAAATGGCTGATACACACCTGCATCATCACGAAGAACATTTAAAAAGTTCAGATCTCTTAACGGATATTGTCATCGGGATGAGTGATGGATTGACCGTACCATTCGCACTGGCAGCGGGTTTAAGCGGTGCTGTGGATTCTACATCAGTGATCATCATTGCGGGCATTGCTGAAATAGCAGCAGGTTCGATTGCAATGGGTTTAGGGGGATATCTGGCCGGTAAAACAGAACAGGATCATTACAGCAGTGAATTGAAAAGAGAATATGATGAGATTGAAAATAAAACCGAATTTGAAAAAGAAGAAGTGCGTGAAGTTTTTCGTGAATGGGGATTGAGTAAAGAACTGATCGAACAAGCCACATCTGAGATCATCAAAGACAAAGACCGTTGGGTTGAGTTCATGATGAAACATGAATTGGGTTTGGATAAACCCGATCCAAAACGAGCGAGCAGAAGTGCATTTAATATCGGTGCCTCTTATATTGTGGGTGGCTTGGTTCCGTTGAGCCCGTATTTTTTTATACAAAATTCATTGGATGGATTAAAAGTTTCTGCCATCATTACTTTGATCTGTTTGTATATATTCGGTTATTTTAAAAGCAAGATCACAGGCGTGAATCCATTTACAGGCGGATTAAAAGTTATGTTAATCGGTGCTGCTGCTGCTGCTGCTGCATTTGGTATTGCAAAGTTGATTGAAGCAAGATAAGTTTTAAGCTCATACTTTATTTTTCCCGAACAATGAAAACTGCGGGCACCGGACGTTGCCCTTCTTTATCACTTGGCTGAATAGTTTGTTTGCCGTTGATGAGCATACAACTGCTACCCCCGCCATCGAGATTCAATGCTTCTTTGCAGTGTAAGTCCTGCAATATTTTTGCTTCCTGTAAAAGTGTTGCACCTTCTGCTTTGTTTGGAAATCTTCCCTGAATGACCAGCACAATTAATTTTCCATCACTCGTATAACCCATTGCAGTTCTCGGATGTTTATCGTTGATGGCTTTGCCTGTAAACATCTGTTCTTCTTCATTGCTTATTTTTATTTGCGAATCCTGAATGATAACGGGGCCTCCTCCCACTGCTGTTTTAACTTTCCATTTGTTCAACGCAATATTTTTTGATTTGATCTCTTTCAAAGAATAATATGCTGCTGAATCTTTAAAAGAAGTAATAGCTGTTTGGGAAACATAAGCATATTGCTTTGCCGTATCGCTGAAAACCCAAGCCACATCAGCATTTCTATGTTTATCTATTGAGATGGCAGATTTGAAAACATGTTTGTAAGTAAATGTATCTTTTCCTCTGTTTGCAATGGATTGCATACTGTTTGCCAAAACTTTTCCATCATTCACAACAAGATTCAAATTACTGTTATGAACAAACTCAAAGAAGGTACAATTCACTATCAATAAAGGATGATTGTCTTTTTCAAAATATTGCGTGGGCGTTAATCTTGTTCCGTTCTTCGCATCAGCAATAAAATCGAGTTGCTTGTTTTTCAGATCAGCAATGAAATAATAAGCAATATTGGGTTTGCCTTCCATGCTGTCGTTCGTAAAAAATATATGCGTTCCTTTTGGTAAAGGCTGATACATCGAATCAACATTTTTCCATTGCAATTGTGCTGAGGAAAATAGCGGAACCCAAAAAATGATGATCAAAATTTGCTTCATGTAATTTTTTTTTAAATGCTTCACAATGTTCAGAAAGTACAAGTGTGCGACGCAACAACTGATGCCATGAAATAGAAATGCCTGTAACCTAAAAATAAACACTAATTATTATTCGGATTCTTTTATCTCCAGATTCGGGAGAAATGTCATGAATTGAATGATTACTGCAAGAGTTACCAATAAATATAAAGCAGGCTTTATTTCGGGGCATTCTCCCTGGCGGCACATAGAGAAGATGATATAATTTTTAATGGCCCATCCCAAATGCAATACTGCAAAGAAAATATTGGTGCGTTTTGCCCAGAGCTTTGGAATCAGAAATAAAGCGATCATGATGATGCAAAAAAAACTGTGTGCTTTTATTTGTGTACCGAATGTAAGCCCATCATTCACTTTACCATGAATGCCGTTCAGTGTTAAATGCAGTGATGGCACTTCTACCCAAGGTAAAAAGCAAATGGCAATGACGAGCGCTGATGCAATGATGCCTATTTGTTGCGAATACTTCATAAAAATAAAAGGATTACGGCTGTAATCCTTATTGATTGGAGGTCCAGAGCGGATTCGAACCGCTGTGGAAGCTTTTGCAGAGCTCTGCCTAGCCACTCGGCCACCGGACCTTGTTTAAGCTGCGAAAATAACGCAATTCAGGTAATGAACAAATTTGATAATAAGAATCATCAAATGTTTTTATGACTTGTGGTCATTGCCATTCATCTTTTTACAACTTTTATATCTGCACATTTGCATAAATTCACCTTTCAAAATTTTTGTATGAGCAGAATTGCAGAATCAGAATTGATCATTAATGACCGTGGTGCAGTATATCATGTGAATCTCAGGCCCGATGAATTGGCGAATACTATTATTACTGTAGGCGACCCTGACAGAGTAAAAGAAATAAGCAAACATTTTGATTCCATTGAAGTGGAGCAACAACACAGAGAGTTTGTTTCAGCAACAGGTTATGTAGGTAAAAAAAGGATCACCGTTATTTCAACAGGCATTGGTCCGGATAATATTGATATCGTATTAAATGAATTGGATGCATTGGTGAATATTGATTTTGAAACAAGAACCATAAAGAGTGATCTTACACATCTTACTATTTTGCGTATCGGCACATCGGGTTCTTTGCAGGCAGATATTCCTGTTGACAGTTTTGTTGCGGGAACACATGGTTTGGGATTGGATAATCTGTTGCACTTTTATCGTTTTGAAAGTAATGAAGAAGAACAACAGATGTTGCAGCAATTCATTGCGCATACGCAACTGAGCGGAAAGATCGAGCCTTATGTTGTTACTGCAGGTGCTTCAGTGAAAAAACATTTTGTGGATGGATTTCATCATGGCATTACTGCTACATGCCCGGGGTTTTATGGTCCGCAAGGAAGAGTGCTTCGTTTGGGGTTAGCCAATCCATTATTAATAGAACGCTTATCCAGCTTTCGTTTCGGCAATCATTTTATCAGTAATTTCGAAATGGAAACGAGTGCCATTTATGGCTTGGGGAAATTGTTGGGACATTCCTGTTTAAGTTTGAATGCTATTATTGCGAACCGTGTAAAAAAAGAATTCAGCAAGGATGGGAAAGCGGCGGTTGAAAAGTTGATCGTTAAAAGTTTGGGGATCATTGAAGGAATATAACGCGAGTCGAAAATCGGAAATCGCAAGTAGTGACCGTTCTTTGTAAAGTCTATTAGTTATTTTTATGAGATAAACGGCTATATTTTATGCTGAAATTGTCTCACAAAAGATTAGATGTTTATCAGATTTCGATAAAACTTGTTGAAGAAGTTTATAAGCAAACAGAACAGTTTCCTGTTAATGAAAGATATGTTTTGACCAATCAATTACGAAGGGCGGCCATTTCAGTTTGCAGCAATATCGCTGAAGGCTGTGCAAGAAAATCAAAAACTGAGAAAGTGAGGTTCTTCGAAATTTCAAGAAGCTCTCTTGTTGAGATAGATACACAACTTGAAATATCATTTATATTACAATATTTACAGAACAATCATATTAAAGAATTAGAAAGTTACCTGGAACGTTCATTTATGATGTTGAGTAAAATGATTGAAAAAACAAAAGAATAATAAAAATTGAAGCTGCAAAACTTGCGACTCTCGATTCACGACTCACGATTATGCAAATAACATTCTATAAATATCAAGGTACAGGAAATGATTTTGTTATTCTCGATAACAGAATACATCCTATCTCATTAACTACGGAACAGATCAATAAACTCTGCGACAGAAGATTTGGCATTGGTGCAGATGGTTTGATGTTGTTGAATCTGAAAGACGGTTATGATTTTGAAATGAAATATTATAATGCCGATGGGAATGAAAGCAGTATGTGCGGTAACGGTGGCAGATGTTTGACAAAATTCGCTTTTGACAGGGGCATCAAAAAAGAGAGATATAAATTCATTGCCATAGACGGAGATCATGAATCAGAATTTGCAGAAAATGGCTGGATCAATTTAAAAATGACTAATGTAACCGAAATTCAAAAATATCAGGATTCATTTATTTTAAATACAGGTTCTCCGCATTTTATTAAATCTGTCAGCCATGTCATGGATTTGGATGTATACAAACAAGGTCATGAAATACGCTACAGCAAAGACTTTGCAGCCGAAGGGATCAATGTTAATTTTGTTGAACAAACCGATAAAAATAAGATCACTGTCCGCACTTACGAACGCGGTGTAGAAAATGAAACATTCAGTTGCGGCACCGGTGTTACTGCTGCAGCATTAGTATTTGCTCAAGATAAAGTCGGTACAGATCGGATTGACATAAAAACTTTAGGGGGAGATTTAGCCGTTTCATTCAATAAAACCGGTGAAACAAGTTTTGAAGATGTATGGCTTTGCGGACCGGCAACATTTGTATTTAAGGGAGAAATAGAAATTTAATTTTCAAACCATAAACCTAACACCATGAACATTAAAACTGCTAAGATCATTTTCTGGGTATCAACTGTATTAGTGGCATTACTCATTATGCCCGGCGTTTTTTTTCTCAATAGTCAGCAAGCAATTGATGGCATGAAACATTTAGGACTACCTATTTGGTTTAGTTATGAAATAAGTATTGGCAAATTTATTGGAGGATTGATCCTGCTTTTCCCATTCATTCCAAACAGAATAAAGGAATGGGCTTACGTAGCTGTGGGCATTGATATGCTTTCAGCAGTTGTTGCAATGGTTGCTGTTGATGGTGCAGTTCCAAAATCTTTTGCGCCATTGATTGCTTTTGCAATTCTTTTATTATCGTATATCAGCTATCATAAAATTCAATCTTCAAAAGGAAAATAATTTTTATGCTGAAGAATGTAAAAAATGTTGATCATTATATTTCTCTTCAGCCGATAGAAATTCAAGGGAAATTAAATCAATTGCGCAAGCTGATCAAAGACAATGCACCTGATGCTTTAGAAGTAATCAGTTATAATATGCCCGCTTATAAATTAAATGGCATGCTTTTTTATTTTGCCGCACATAAAAATCATATTGGCCTATATCCTATGGCTACAGGCATCGAAGCATTTAAAGATGAATTGACAAAATATGAAACTTCAAAAGGAACAGTACAATTTCCTCATAGCAAATCACTGCCTGTTACACTGATTAAAAAGATCGTTCAATTCAGGGTGAACCAAAACCTTGAAAAAGCCAAATCAAAGAAAAAATAAACTATGCAAAAAATAACACCATTTCTCTGGTTCAATGACAATGCAGAAGAAGCCATGAATTTTTATGTGGCAACATTTAAAAATGCAAAGATCCTGCATCTTATGAAGCAAGGAGACGGCAAAGTGTTTGGAGGTTCACTTGAAATTGAAGGACAGGAATTCAAAACATTGAATGGCGGTCCGCAATACAGCTTCACTCCTGCCATTTCTTTATTTGTGAATTGTCCAACACAGGAAGAAGTGGATGAATTATGGGCGAAACTTATTGCAGATGGTGGCGAAGAAGGAAGATGCGGTTGGTTAAAAGATAAATTTGGTTTATCCTGGCAGATCATTCCATCGGCTTTAGGAAAATATTTAGGTGATCCCAATCCGGTTAAAGCAAAAAATGCCATGCAGGCCATGATGCAGATGAAAAAAATAATCATCCACGATCTGCAGGCTGCACATGATAAAGAATGAATAATAATTATGAATTGATAATTAAGAATTAATAATTACACATGCCGTTATTTAATGTAAGAGTGTACGGAATTTTAATAGACAGCAAGAAAAGGGTTTTAGTGAGTGATGAATTCATTCGTGGAAATTATTTTACCAAATTTCCCGGTGGCGGATTGGAATTCGGTGAAGGCACAAGAGATTGTTTGAAAAGGGAATTCAAGGAAGAAACTAATTTAGATGTGACTATTGGTGAACATATTTATACTACCGATTTTTTTCAGATCTCCGCATTCAATAATACAGATCAGATCTTAAGCATTTATTATTTTGTTCATGCGGATGAACCGGTTAATTTAATCACACAAACCATCCCTTTTCATTTCGAAGCACATCAAGTTGAAGATCCGAAAGGCGAAAGCGAAGTATTCCGCTGGATAGAATGGAATGATCTGAATGAGGCCACTGTTTCTTTGCCGATCGACAAAGTGGTGGTGAAACTGTTGAAGAATAACTAAACCAAAAAGAATTGAATGTTATTCTTTTTTAGGAGGCCAATAATCAAAGGGCAGCATGGTTGATATAGTTTCCCACCAAGCCCAATAACCTGTGATCTTTAAATCATGCGGACCAAAATAATTTCCATTTCTTGAAATCTCAATCGGCTTATGATTAATGAAAGTGAATTGAGAAACAGGAAACTTCTCGTGCTTGTGTTTTGCAGTTAAGCGTTTATACTCATTGGGTACTTCTTTCAACAAATAATTTACTTCAAGTGAATCTTTGCAATATAAACCAGCTGTAGAGCTATCAATGGCAAAACCAATACTATCTGCTGATATTAATATGTGGCTTATTATTGTATCAGGCAACACTACAGCTTTTTTATAATAGTCGGTCGAATCTGATTTATTATATGTGAATGCTGTAGGAAGCGAATTGAAATTTAAACGATGATATACGGTATCTGAATTCTTTACAATTATAGAATCAATATGTTGTTTATATAATTCAATTGCTCTAAACTTAGCCAAATTTGGAACATACGCAAGGCTTCGCATTTCAAAACCTTCTTCTTCTAATCTATTTACAAAAAAAGCCCGCATGAAATGCATGAGCGAACCATAATAAACATTCTTTCTCTTATCCTCCCATCTTCGCGCTTTTGAGGGATGATCAATTGCCATGTCCTTAAATAAAGGATAACCGTTGAAAGTTACAACCTTTGTGGAAAAATCGAATTCAAATTCTTCGAGTGAATATTTAATATCATACCCTAAAGAATTATTTTTAATGATCAAGGGTTCAAATGCATAAGCATATAATTTATTGTCCTTTTTACTATTCCGGAATTTTATGATCTCGGGATTTTTAATAACACAATCCCAAGTATAGGAAGCAGTTCCAATAAAAAGGTCAGTAAAGAACCTGCCCCATTTTTCCCATCCGTTTGTTTCGTAAGGCTCCAACACTACATCGTCTAATTTATTCAGTTTTGGTTTTAAGGGAATGATCAGATCATCGGGCAAATGAGAGAAATTGATAAGTTTTGTAAATGTTTCATACCCGATATAAGACACTACCAGCTTGTATTTGCCACCACCGGCAACAGATAGATTAAAGATCCCCTGTTTATTGGTATTGATGCCGATCGATGTATTACTCAGGTAAACCGATGCAGATGCCAATGGTTCTTTACTATCAGCATTAATTATTTTTCCTGTAAGCGTTTGTGAGAAAATTGTGTTACAGCAGAGAAGCAGAATTATAAGGATTGAATATTTTCTCATCTTGCGAAATGTTATTTTAATTCCCACCACTTAAAGATAAAGCCAAAAGTGAATATAAATAATTAATCATTTGTGGCATCAATTTTGGTACATTACAAAATAATTTGGAGGTCCGCTTTAAACCAACATATATGAAACTGACCAAACGCTTACTTTTTCAAATCGTACTATCATTTACTGCTACTCTTTCTTTACATGCACAGAAAGTAGATTCCCTACTAGGCATTTACAGCGAACGATTTCAACCCGAAAAATTGCATATACATTTTGATAAAGCAGTGTATAATGCATCAGATACTATTTGGTTTAAAGCTTATATTCTTACAGGAACTGAACCTTCGGCAGTAAGCACCAATTTTTATGCCGATTGGTTTGATGAGAATGGAAATCTTTTAAAACATACTGTTAGCCCGATTACTGCATCAACTGCAAAATGTCAATTTGAGATCCCCTATAATTATAAAGGAAGAAATGTATTTGTAAAAGCCTATACACAATGGATGCTGAATTTTGATACTGATCTTATTTATTCTAAAAGTATTCCTGTTGCACAACAAAATATAAACTCGAAAAAAATTGTTGAGCATAAAACAACCATTCAATTCTTTCCGGAAGGCGGTGACTTGGTAAATGGTCTTTCTTCCCGACTTGCTTTTAAAGCGATAGATGAATCAGGTATGCCCGTTGAAATAACAGGGGCTCTTAAAAATGGTAATGGAGAATTGATTGATTCTTTCAAATCAGAACATGATGGAATGGGCAGCTTCTCTATCGAACCAAGAAATAGTGAAACGTATATTGCTGTTTGGACAGATGCATTCGGTAAAACCTTTACTTCCAATTTACCAACAGCGAAAACAGGTGGAATTATTTTACAAATAAGCCCTTCTCCTGAAAAAGAATTGATCATTATTAAAAGACCAAATATTGTATCGGAGTCATTGAAAACATTGCATTTACTGGCAAGCATGAATCAACATCCTGTTTACAGTGCTACGGTTGATCTTCTTGCAAAAACAAATATTACTTCAACAATTGCTACAAACGTTTTACCAACAGGTATTTTGCAGATCACAGTGTTTGACGCAAACTGGATACCCGTTGCAGAAAGAATTGTTTTTGTAAATAATCATGATTATGCTTTTATAACAGATATCAATGTTCCTTTAAAAGGCTTGGATAAAAGAGAAAAGAATATTGTAGAAATTTCTGTTCCTGAAAATATCACATTCTCTCTTTCTGTTGCGGTGACTGATCTTGCTGTTGCCAATAATAACAGCAATACCATCATCTCTCAATTATTATTATGCAGCGATCTGAAAGGTTATATTCATAACCCGTCTTATTATTTTTCAGGTGATGATGATGTGATAGATGAACATTTAGATCTTGTTATGCTAACAAATGGTTGGAGAAGATATAAATGGGATGATATTGTAAAAGGCAAGCTGCCTGTTCTGATGTTTCCTGCTGATACAAGCTTTATCAGTTTAAAAGGGAAGATCACAAACTATTCAAGTCTAAAGATGCCAGTAGATCAAAGAATCATCATGATGACACAGGCAAAAGACAGCACGCAACAAGTCTTTAATCTTCCCATCCAACCTGATGGAAGTTTTAATCAATCAAGCATCAGTTTCTTCGACAGCATCAAAGTATTTTATCAGTTCAGTCACAATAATAAATTAAATGAAAAAGCTACTGTTGATGTAACCACCAATTTATTACAAAAGCCACTAAGCTTTAGCAGCAAAGACTTTTATATCGCTTCACTTGATTCAAATATTGTATTGGAAAGTTTATTATTTGGAACAGAACAAAATAAAGTGAATCAATTCATAAGAAAGAACACATTGCCTGATGTTACTGTAAAAGGAAAAACAAAAACAAAACTTGACTTATTAGATGATGAGTATGCTTCAGGAATGTTTAGAGGTGATGGTTTGAAATTTGATGTTCAAAATGATCCAAAAATTAACAGTGGCAATGATGATATTTTTCATTTTTTAGAAGGAAAGGTTCCTGGTATTCGTTTTATCTATGACAAATTCGGGAATGCATACAAAGCTATATGGAGATTAGACACAGTAGATGTTTATTTAGACGAAATTTATGTTGATCCAAGCAACATGCCTTTGATTTCCATAAAAAATATTGCATACATTAAAGTTTTACCTCCTGGTAGCTCTGCAGGGTTTAGTAATCCGGGACATGTGGGAGGGAGTTCTGGCGGAACTATTTCATTATACTCAAAAAATGGTGGTAACACCACCATTGATATTCTTGTTAAAGAAACCATGCTGCAGGGTTATACAGCATACAAAGAATTTTATTCTCCCGATTATTCAATGCCTACCAATGATTTTATTAAAGATGCAAGAACTACTTTATACTGGAATCCTTCTGTGTCAACAGATGCAAATACGCACAAGGTTAAATTAATATTCTACAACAATGATTTCTCAAAAAAGCTAAAGATCATTGTGGAAGGTATGAATGATGAAGGCAGATTGACGAGGGCTGAAAAAATCATTGAATAAAAAAATATACTCTTGAACCTTTTAAACTTCTGACTTACCCCGCCGTTGGAATATTTGCAAACGCATCAGCATCTTCACCCATGGCAGCACGTTTCATCTTCATGGCTGTTTCATGACCAACATATTTTTCTATCCAACCTTCGATCAAATAGATCAATGGCGTAAGAATGATCGCCATTACAAATTTGTATGTATAATTCACAAAGCAAATCGCCAATACCAATTGCCAGCTCCAGCCATTGCCTATTTTAAATGCAATGAATAAAACAATAAAACTGTCCACCAATTGAGAAACCAATGTTGAACCTGTTGCGCGTAACCAAACCCATTTTTCGCCTGTTACTTTTTTGATCTTGTGAAAGACGGTCACATCAACGATCTGGCTGACCAAGAATGCAGTTAAACTTCCCAGAATGATCCATAACCCCTGTCCGAAAATACTGTTGAAAGCATTCTGCATATCGGGAATACCGCTGTCCTTTTTAGAACCTATCCAGAAATCGGCAGGCGGAACTTTCATTGCAGCATAAAACATTATAAACGCATAACCGATCAAAACAACTGCGGTATAACTAATGCGTCGTACGGCTTTTGGTCCGTAAAACTCATTTACAATATCTGTTAAAATAAATTCCAGCGGCCATAATAACACACCACAGGTGAGATTAAAAGCCAAACCGGATTGGCCGAAAATGGTGATATTGGAGGGTGTTCCGCCAAATAATTTCTCGAATGAAAATATTTTACCGCCAATGCATTCTGCGATCAGCGCATTGGCAACAAAGAATGCGGCGAATCCAATGAAAAGTTTGGTGGGTTTATCTTTCAGAATATTGTGTATCATGATGTCAAATTAAGAATATGATCATTTGTGCAATTAAAAAAATAAAATTTGTGATCGACAGCCAGCTTGGTACAGTAATATTTTTTTTAGTGAACATCATCCCCAATAACAATACATTCACAATAAAGTTGAGCGGAAATGCAGAAAATCCCAATAAGATAACAATATTGTTCACGCTTTGATTATGAATAAAATCGTGTGAATAACGGATGACCATTGTTAATGCAAAACAAACATTGCACAATAAAACAACTCTGCTGATAAATAAAAGCCAACGCATAAAATTTTTTGTTCAAAATAGCATTAATTTGCCAATCGCATAAAATAGAAGTATGAAAAATTTTCAATGGAAATCCCTCCTGCCCCATTTAATTGCTGTTGCTGTATTTGCATTGATCGCAATTATCTATTGTAAACCCGCATTTGACGGGAAAGTTTTGCAGCAAAGTGATGTGATCCATTGGAAAGGAATGGCACAGGATCTTGTGAAATACAAAGAGAAACACGGCACTTATCCATTGTGGAATAATAATCTTTTCGGCGGCATGCCTGCTTATCAGGTAATATTGGAAACAAGTAACCCGATCACAGTCGGATATTTTCATCCCCTGTTCATGTTATTCCTTCCAAAACCTGTCGGTTACTTCTTTTTATTATGCATTTCATTTTATTTTTTAAGTCAGGTCTTGAAAGTGCGGCCATGGCTGGGTATTTTAGGAAGTATCGCTTATGCCTATTCAACTTTCAGTGAGATCATCGTTGCTGTTGGTCACGATACACAAATGCTGGCATTGGGTTACGTTCCTGCATTGTTGGCGGCGGTTTGGTTGATTTATCAAAAAAAATATTGGTGGGGCGCAGCACTCACAGCATTGTTCAGTTGTTTGTTGATCGCACAAAACCATTTACAGATCACTTATTACTTTTTAATTGTTGCTTTATTCATGAGCATTGGATTTATCATTCAATGGATCAAAGCAAAAGAATATAAACACCTGATACTTGCATTAAGTATTGCCATTGTTTCAGGCGGCATCGGTGCAGCTTGTAATATGGTAACATTGGCAACGACAAGCGACTACAGCAAAGCCACCATGCGCAATGGTTCATTGATATTGGATTCAACAACAGCAACCGGTACAAGGCAATCCTCGGGTCTGCCGATCGATTATGCTTTTGGATGGAGTTATGGAAAATTAGAGACATTCACTTTAATTGTACCGGGCATTTACGGCGGTGGCGGTGGTGATCGTTTTCCTGAAAATTCAAACTTCATTCAGAAATTAACAGAGAAAGGTGCATCGGAAGATCAGGCACAGCAAATAGCCGGACAAATGGGAACTTACTGGGGTGCACAGCCGTTTACTAGCGGTCCTGTTTATTTGGGAGCAGTGATATGCTTGTTATTTTTATTCGGAATCGTTTATATCAAATCACCGCATAAATGGTGGATATTGGCTGCTTGTGTTGCTGCCATATTAATGAGCTGGGGCAAAAATTTCAGCGCATTCAATACTTTCTTATTTAATTATCTGCCATTATATAATAAGTTCAGGGTGCCGACGATGACATTGGTGATCCCGCAATTATTATTCCCTGTGGTTGCCATATTAGGACTTCAACAATTTTTATTTGATGATACAGATAAAGCAGCAGCATTCAAAAAATTCAAGCTCACTGCATACATTACTGGCGGATTGATCGCCTTGCTGGGATTGATATATATCAGTCTCGATTATACAGGTCTCACGGATGTGCAATTGAAAACGTATTTGACACAACTGATGCAGGGCAATGCAGGAGAAAGCAATTCACTGTATGAAGCATTTAAACAAGACAGGCAAACCATCTTTGGAAAAGACTTAATCCGTACCATTTTATTTTTACTCGGAACATTGCTTGTTTTATGGTTGTTCGTCAAAGACAAATTGAAAACTACCTATGCCTTAGCAGCATTGGTAATATTAAGTTCATTGGATGTATTGACTGTTGGCAGAAGATACCTGAATGAAAATAATTTTCAGGATGAAGCGGATATGAATGAAAATTATTTCAAGCCCACTCCTGCCGAAGCAACTATTTTAAAAGACACGTCTTATTATCGTGTATTGAATTTAACACAGGATGTTTTCAATGATGCCATCACTTCCTATCATTTTCATTCTGTTGGCGGTTATCATCCTGCCAAACTCAGCATCGTTGAGGATCTGCTCAATTATCAGTTACGCAAACAACCGATCAATTTAAAAGTGTTGAACATGCTCAACACAAAATATATCCTTACTGAAAACCCGCAAACACACCAGGCTATTCCGCAGATAAATCCTGAAGCATTAGGCCCGGTATGGTTTGTAAAAGCCATACAGTTTGAAAAAAGTCCTGCTGCTGTAATGAAAGACATGAATAATTTCAATCCTAAAGACACCGCTTTAATAGAAGAAATAAACAGATCACAAATAAACAATTCAATTCAGCTCGATTCAACTGCATCGATCTCATTGGTGAATAATGATAATGATTTCATCGAATATAGATCAGCGAGCAAAACCAATGAGTATGCGGTTTTCAGTGAAATTTATTACGACAGAGGATGGAAAGCCTATATCGATGGAAAAGAATCACCGATCATTCAAACCAATTATGTTTTGCGTGGCTTGGCTGTTCCCGCAGGCAATCATAAGATCACATTTGAATTCAAACCGACATCATTTTATAACAGTTCAAAAGCGGCATTCATCGCATCTGCATTGGTTTGGTTATTATTGATCGCAGCGGTGATTCAATCATTCAGAAAAGAGAAACAAAAAGTTTAGATGGTATTGCTCGGCATGGTGTCGTACAAAATTTTTCCTGCACGTTTGGGCGGGCAAAAAGGCATTGCCGACTTTTATCAATATCTTTCAAAAGAAACAGAAATCATAATAGCCACTTCAACTGATAATGAAGTGAGTGATCATGGTTCTTATAAAATCTATAATTTTTTATTCAATCACTGGAAAGGCATTCTGAATCTCATTTATATACCCAAACTGATCAGCATCATCAGAAAACATAAGGTGGACGCTGTTTTGATCGAACACAGTTATTTTGGATGGATAGGAATCTTACTCAGGTTATTTACAGGCAGACCCTATGTAATTCACTCACATAATATCGAATCACATCGCTTTAAAGTGGCAGGAAGAAAGTGGTGGCGATGGTATGTACGGTATGAAATATTTGTTCATCAGCAAGCTGATCTTAATTTTTTTAAATGTAAGGAAGATAGAGACTGGGCAATAGCACAATGGAATATCAAATCGGAAAAATGTATTGTCGTTCCCTATGGTACAAATATTCAGAAATCACCCGAAGCTGATGAAAAAAAAATATGCAGAGATAAAATATTGAAGGCTCATTCTATCGAACCAAATGAAACCATTTTTTTATTCAACGGTTCATTGAATTATGCTCCGAATATTGAGAGTGTTCACATTATTACACAGTACTTAATCTCTGTTCTAAAACAAACAGATTTTAAATACCGCATCATTATTTGCGGAGATTTCTTATCAGAACAATTGGCCACAGAAATAAAAAAAGTCCCTGAAATTATTTTCACAGGTTATGTGCCTGATATCAATTTGTATTTTAAAGCTGCTGATGCATTCCTTAACCCTTCTGTTTTAGCAACAGGCATCAAAACCAAATTAGTAGAAGCATTGGCAAATGACCTGACTGTTATTTCAACAATTGGCGGTGCCAGAGGAATTGATGCAAAGATCGTCAAAGAAAAAATGATATTAGTTGAAAATAATGACTGGAAAGGCTTTTCATCCGAGATGATGAAAATAAAATTGCGGAAACATTTTGTTACACCTGATTCATTTTATGAAAGTTTTTATTGGGGAAATATTGTTGCAAGAGCAAAAAAATCTTTGATCAATTTAACCCATACCGAATAATCGCTTTTTTATACATTGCAGTATGAAATCTATCGAGTTCGTGATCATTACTTACAACAGGCCTGATGATACGCTGGAATTATTACAGAATATTATTCAGTTGGATGATGCAGCTACATTATTACGAAGCGTAATTGTTGTAAATAATGCATCTACCGCAGACTACAGCTCAGTTAGAAAATTCCTTGATCAACCAACTGAAGTTCGTTTTCAATACATTGATTCACCCCAAAATTTAGGTGTTACGGGCGGAAGAAATTTGGCATTGCAATATGCAAGTGCTGATATTTTGATTTTTTTAGATGATGATTGCATTCTTCAAAATAAAGACGCATTGGTTCAACTGCTTCGCAGTTTTGATGAACAGGGTTTTGAGAAGAGAGAAACAGCTATCGTTTCGTTTAAGGTTTTGTATTATTCCAATTTGGAAATGCAGATCAACGGTTTACCGCATAAGCGAATTGAAAAATATAAAAACAAAGAAAAATTTTTTACATACTATTTTGCCGGTGGCGCACATGCCATTGAAAGAAAAGTGTTATTGGAAACGGGTAATTTACCGGAAGAATTTTTTTACGGCATGGAAGAATATGACCTGAGTTACAGGATCATCGATAAAGGGTACTGTATCAAATACGACAGTAATATTGTGATGCTGCATAAAGAATCTCCGCTCGGCAGAAAAACAAAAGAAGAAAAATTAAGAATGATGTGGGTGAATAAAGCAAAAGTGGCATGGCGCTATCTACCTAAATTTTATTATTACAGCACTTCGCTGATGTGGAGTCTGCAATACCTGAAAGAGACGAAATTCAATATGGTCGGGTATTTCAAAGGATGGAAAGATGTTCTATCCATACCAAACAAAGAAAAAAGAAGCCCTATCTCTCAATCTTCACTTGACTATTTGAGAGCGGTTGAAGCGAGATTATGGTATTGATTTTACTCAAAGAATTTTATAGAAATGAGGCTGGTTGCGCAGGATGATCGGTGTTAATTTCCAGACCTCAAACATATTTTTCGCTAATCCTTTAATCCGTTTGCTGTCAGCAAAAGGGTTTTGCAAATGAATCAAATGATCGATGATACTACAAACAAAAAATACAGGAACACCGAAACTGCAATTCAATAACTGAACAAAAAACCAAAATACGCCGAATTGCTTTCTGATGCGAACATGGTTGGACACCAATAACTGCAATCCTTTTTTATCAAAAAGATTAAAATAAGTTTTATCGTCCGTTTCCGTTGCATCTTTAATCGTTTCACCTAACAGATGGATCATCTGAATATCACCGTAAATACTTAAAGTTCCGATTTTTTGCAAGCGACTGCACCATTCAATTTCTTCTGCATACAAAAAGAAATCTTCATCCATCATTCCTGCTTTTTCAATCGCAGATTTTTTTACCATTAAAAAAGCACCACTGATCCAATCCACTTTTTCCTCACTGCTTGCCTGTAACACATTCGGCTTTTTTGTGTTGATGGCAAATGCGATCCATCGTAAAAAATTCCCCCAATATGGCAATGCCAGTAAATGATTGATACCTCCTTTCATGAAAAAGTTTCCGGATATCTGCGGTGAACCATCAGGATTCAATAATTGAATGCCGCATGCCACATCATTTGTTGTAATGAATTTCTGAAAGCATCTTTCCAATGCATTGTTTTGAACAATAGTATCCGGATTCAGCAACAAAACAACTTCTCCAGTTGATTGGCGGATACCTTCATTATTGGCTCTGGCAAATCCGGCATTATAGTTCATGTCGATCCAACGTACAAAAGGAAATCTTTCTGTGATGACGGAATGGCTGTTATCGCCAGAAGCATTATCTACAACGATCCATTCAAAAGGGTTGACGGCATTGCATTCCAGCGCACTCTGCATACAATCCAGAATGTATTTTGATGAACGATAATTGACAATGATGATAGAGAGTTTCAATCCGTCTTCCGGTTTTATGAATGAATAAGTATCTTGCGGCTAAAGTTAGGTTTTGATATGAAAAAATTGATAATAAATTTATTAAGGAAGTTTAATTATGAATTGGTTAAGGTTTATGGAGTGAACGCCGATAAAATTCCAACTGATTTCGAAGACCTGCATTTGAGTATTTATAAAAAGGTTTGTAATAATACCATGACAAGCCCTGAGCGCATTTATAGTTTGATAGAAGCTGTTACATACGTTGAAAAAAATAATATTGAAGGAGACATTGTAGAATGTGGTGTTTGGAAAGGTGGCAGCATGATGGCAGTTGCAGAAACATTACAATATTTTAAAAGTAATAAGAGAAGCCTCTATTTGTACGATACATACGAAGGAATGAGCGAGCCTACAGAACATGATAAAACCTTTAAAGGCGATGATGCAAAACAGTTAATGGAAACTGATTCCGATAAAGAAAAGAATTTAGTTTGGGCTTACTCAGCATTGGATACCGTGAAGAAAGGAATGCAGTCAACTGCTTATCCGACCGATAAAATAAATTATATCAAAGGAAAAGTGGAAGATACTATCCCGGCAAATATTCCTTCTCAAATTGCTATTCTGAGATTAGATACAGATTGGTATGAATCGACCAAACATGAATTGATCCACTTATTCCCTTTATTAAGTGTTAATGGTGTTTTGATCTTAGATGATTACGGACATTGGGCAGGCGCAAAAAAGGCAGTGGATGAATATCTTGCCGAACACCATATAAAAATATTGTTGAACAGGATCGATGCAACCGGAAGAATAGCCATAAAACAAGCATGATGGATTACAAAGGCATTGCTACAGAATTTAATCCGGGATTGAGTTTCCCGAATTATTTAACCCGCAACAGGTTGTTGAATGGCATTGCAAAATATATCCCGTTATTAAAAGGCGAGTTGATGGATTTCGGCTGCGGTGCCAAACCCTATCGATCATTATTTACGGTTGATAAATATGTGGGCGTTGATTATGAAAGCCCCGGCCATCCACATTTGAATGAAGAAATCGATGTGTATTACGATGGCAAACATATTCCGTTTGAAGATGAACATTTTGATGCTGTTTTTACTTCTGAAGTATTCGAACACATTTTTAATTTGGATGAGATCATTATAGAGATCAACCGAGTAATGAAAACCGGAGGCATTATTTTAATGACTTGTCCCTTCTCCATTTGTGAACATGAAGTGCCAAATGATTATGCACGTTATACTTCTTTTGCATTAAAATATTTTTTTGAAAAGAATGGTTTTGAGATCATTCATCAGGATAAAACAGGAAACAGTGTGGAAGTGGTCTTTCAATTATGGACAATGTATATCCATCAGCACATTCTTCCTTATATCAAAAATATTCCCGTTGTAAGAACAGTATTTAAACTGTTTACGTATACTGTATTGAATTGTTTTGCTGTTCTGTTCAGTAAGGTATTGCCTGATAGAAAAGATCTTTATCTCAACAATATCCTTGTTGCAAAAAAAATAAAACCAGTATCATGAAGATCGCCGTCATATCCATGATTCGAGAAGCCTGGGGCGGTAGTGAAGAACTTTGGTATGAAATGGCCAAAGAAGCTTTGCAGCAAGGACATTCCGTTTCACATCTCTCCTATGCTTTTGATAAGCAAGATCCAAAAATAAAAGAGTTGATCAGTTTAGGGATGAAAGAATACCGGCGGCCTTCTTTCCATTCCGCACCACAAAATATTGTTTCAAGATTCTTTTCAAAAACAATTTTCTTTTTTCAAAAAAGAATAAACAGTGCCATAAAAGAGATTTTCAAAGGAGAACCGGATATTGTTTTGTACAACGGCACTTGCTATTCTGTTACTTCAGAAAAGAAATTATTGCACTATTTATCAAACAGCAATTGTAAATTTTATATTCTCGGGCATTTTACAGATGAAACAAACAGTCATCTTTCATCTCAAGGAAAGAAAAAAGTCAGCAAAGCTTATGACCGTTGTTCAAAAATTTTCTTTGTATCTGAAAGGACAAAACATGTTGCAGAAAAACAGTTGGGAAGATTGATCAATAACGCAGTTATTGTTCGTAATCCTGTTAATCTTGCTGAAGTTTCATTGATTGAATTGCCTCCTTTTGAAACAGTACAAATGTCCATGGTCGGCAATCTCATCACTGTTCACAAAGGACAGGATATTGTTTTAAAGATTCTTGCCAAAGAAAAAAATGAAAGCCAGCATTGGCATTTGAATATTTATGGCAAAGGACCGGATGAGGATTATTTGAAACAACTGACAGCTGATTTAGGTTTATATGATTTGGTAACTTTTCACGGAAAAGTAAATGATATCAGAGCGATCTGGAAAGAGAATCATTTATTGCTAATGCCTTCGCGAATGGAAGGAATGCCATTGGCATTAGTGGAAGCCATGCTGTGTGGACGTATTGCAGTAGTTACCAATGTTGGTGGTATCGCAGAATGGATCGACAATAACGTAAATGGTTTTATTGCTGCAGAAGCAAATACAGAATCTTTCAACAAAGCCATGCAGCAAGCATTTCACAGAATGGATGATTGGAAAACTATTGGGAAAGCAGCACATGAGAAAGCTATGCAACTATACGATCCTCATGCAGGAAAAACCTTATTGCATTTAATTAGTTCTTAAATTGCCTTCGTGAAAAAATTATTATTTGTCTTTGGTACAAGGCCTGAAGCCATTAAAATGGCACCGATCATTCATGCGGCAAAGAAACATTCTGAATTATTTGATGTAAAGGTTTGTTTAACCGGTCAGCATAAAGAAATGCTGCACAGTGTGATGGATTTCTTTGAGCTGAAAGCTGATGTAGATCTGGCTTTAATGAAAGCGAATCAAACACTGTTTGATATTACTGCAGATGCCATCAGAGGATTGGAAAAAGTGCTGAATGAATTTGAACCGGATATTGTTTTAGTGCAGGGAGATACCACCACCGCATTTGTTGGTGCATTGGCTGCTTACTATAAAAAAATAAAAGTGGCACATATTGAGGCAGGATTGAGAAGTCATGATAAACATGCCCCATTCCCCGAAGAGATCAACCGCAAGATGGTTGGCACAATAGCAGACTATCATTTTTGCCCCACAACAGCAGCTATCGAAAATTTAGAGAAAGAAAATATTAACCTGAATGTTTTTGTTACGGGGAACACGGTGATAGATGCTTTATTATGGGGCGTTCAAAAAATAAGGGCAACTGATGTGTATGCAAAGCCTTTTCATTTTATCAATTTGAATAAAAAAATAATTTTAGTTACCGGGCATCGCAGAGAAAATTTCGGAAAGCCTTTTGAGAATATTTGTGATGCATTAAACTTTATCGGTTCAAAATATCCGGATGTGCAAATTGTTTATCCGGTGCATTTGAATCCAAATGTACAGTCGGTTGTAAAAGAAAGATTAAGTAATAAAAACAATATATTTTTAATTGATCCGTTGGATTATCCACAATTGATCTGGATAATGGATAAAAGTTATTTTGTGATCACCGATTCAGGCGGCATTCAGGAAGAAGCACCATCATTGGGGAAACCTGTTTTGGTGATGCGTGATGTTACTGAAAGAATGGAAGGCGTGATAGCCGGGACTGCTTTATTAGTAGGCACTTCCAAAGAAAAGATCATTGAGGAGGCAAGTAAATTATTAGATGATAATATTCATTATCAAACCATGTCAAAAGCAGTGAATCCTTATGGCGACGGGACTACTGCCGAACAAATCATTTCAATTTTAGCAAATCAATCATAATGCAACCAACCATTTCCATTGTATTACCAACTTATAATGGTTCGAAGTTTATCCGTACTTCGATTGATAGTTGCCTGCAACAAACATTCACTGATTTTGAATTGATCATCGTGAATGATTGTTCAACTGATGATACAGCTTCCATTCTTAAAGAATATGCATTACAGGATAAAAGAATAAAGATTCTAAAAAACAGGCATAACAAAAAGCTACCACTATCATTAAACAGAGGGTTTGAAGCTGCAAAAGGGAAATATTTTACCTGGACATCCGATGATAATTATTATGCTCCGAATGCATTGCAAACCATGTTGAATGAATTTGAGAATGATCAGCATACAACCGACCTGGTCTATGCCAATTATACGATCATCGATGATGCAGGAAACATAACCGGGACAAGGATCTTCAACAATGTATATTTCAGTTTTTTTAATTGGCTTGGCTGCGGTGCCTGCTTTTTATACAAAGCAGAGATACATAAAGCATTGAACGGTTATAACCCTGCTGCTTTTTTAATTGAGGACTATGATTTTTTTGTCCGTGCCTTTTTAAAATATCAGTTCAACTATTTGCCGCAAACTGATCTTTATTTTTATCGCGAACATGCTGCATCATTGACCAGCACGCAAAGCAGTGCCATAAAAGATGTATCCAAAATATTTTTAGAAAGACAGTTATCAGGCCTGGAAAAAAAATTGGATGAACATGAAGTGGCATTATTATACAGAAAATTTGCCGTCTATTTTGCAGTGCAAAAGAATGATACTGTCAAATACGATTTCTATATTCAAAAGTTATCAGCTATTTCAAAAAAAGAAGCGTTGATCACGATCTGTTATGTTCCGGCATTAAAACTGTATCAAACCCTTCTTGTTTCTTTACATGGATGTATTGCATATCTCAAATCACTGATTACTTTCCTAAAACTCAAAGCACTGGAAGCATTGAAATAAATTTTTGTAATGCTTCTCTTTTCTGATCTGTTAATTCGTAACTGATATTCTTTGTGTAGTATTTTTTCAAATCGTAATCTGCGAAAGAAACCTCGGCCAATACTTCTTCCATATGTTTTATGCCGTAAGCATTGGCTCGGTTAAATGCATCCAGAAAAGCTTCATCCAGTGGTTTATTGGCGATCCATGCTGCAAACACAAAAGGCATTCCTGTAAAGGATTTCCATGCCAATCCAAGATCATACACATATTTTGAATGATGAGTCAATTGCAAAGCCCTGTCCCCGATCACAACAGCAGCGGTTGTACCGTTAATATGGTCAATAAAATCTTCTTTGGCATCTTCGAACACAACATTCTTTTTCCAGTATTCCTTCAATAATATTTTCGCAAGGCTTACAGAAGTTTTGCTCTGATAATCCAACACCACTTTTTCAATTTGCTCCATCGGCACTTCACTGAACAGGGCCACAGAAGCCACTTCCCCTTCGGCGCCAATACAATAATCAGTGACAATAAAATGTTGTTTCATTTGAGGAATTACTGCCACAGGGATCAGTCCCACGTCGATTTCATCATTTAATAACATGGCGGCGATTTTTGAAGGATAATCTTCTATCAAATCGATCCTGTCCATCAGTCCGCTGCGCTTTACACCAAAGATCAATGGCCTCGTGTTTAAATAACTTACAGCTCCTACGCGTATTCTCTTGTCCAATTCAATTACTTTTGTGTGCAAAGAAAAGACTTTTTCATGGAGCTGAATCACTTAACCGCTATTTCCCCGATTGATGGACGTTACCGCAAACAACTATCCCATCTCGACGAATATTTTTCCGAATTTGCTTTGATCAAATATCGTGTGTTGGTGGAGATAGAATATTTTTTGTTTTTATCTGATAAGAAATTTTTCAAATTAACGCCTAAACAAAAACTACAAATAAAAAGAATTGCAGATGATTTTCATTTAAGCGATGCACAACAGATCAAACAAATTGAAGCCACGACCAATCACGATGTAAAAGCGGTCGAATATTTTATCAAAGAACAATTGGATAAAGTTGGATTAGGCGTTGTAAAAGAATGGGTGCATTTTGGTTTAACATCGCAGGATATTAATAATACTTCTATTCCGTTAAGTTGGAAACACAGTATGGAACAGGAATATTTACCGTCTATCGTTAATCTGCACAATCATTTATTTGCTTTAGCAAAAGAATGGAAAAAAATTCCTTTATTGGCCAGAACACACGGACAGCCTGCATCTCCAACAATACTTGGAAAAGAGTTCATGGTTTATGCTGAAAGAATTGACGGACAAATAAATTTATTTTCAAAAATTCCGTATGCTGCAAAATTTGGCGGTGCCACCGGAAATTTCAATGCACATCATGTTGCATTTCCGAAAAAGGACTGGGTTAAATTAGGTAATGAATTTGTTGAGAATGTTTTAGGATTGCAACGTATGCAGTTCACCACACAAATTGAACATTATGATAATCTTGCTGCACAATTCGATAATATCAAACGCATCAATACTATTTTAATTGATCTGTGCAGAGATGTGTGGACTTATATCAGCATGGATTATTTCAAACAAAAAACCAAGAAAGGTGAAGTGGGATCTTCTGCCATGCCGCACAAAGTAAATCCAATTGATTTTGAAAATGCCGAAGGTAATCTTGGCATGGCAAATGCTTTGTTGGAGCACCTTTCAGCAAAATTACCTGTTTCGCGTTTGCAACGTGATCTGACTGACAGTACTGTATTAAGGAATATCGGCGTTCCTGTTGCACATACTTTATTAGCCATAAAATCTTTGATTAAAGGTTTGGATAAATTGGTATTGAATGAAGCTAAATTGAAAGAAGATCTGGAAAATAATTGGGCGGTTGTTGCGGAAGCCATTCAAACAATTTTGCGCAGAGAGAATTATCCCAATCCTTATGAAGCGTTGAAAAATCTGACCAGAGGCAAGGATAAAATAACCAAACAGTCCATTCATAAATTCATCTCTTCTTTAAAAGTCAGTAACGCCATAAAAAAAGAATTGAAAGCAATTACGCCGTGGAATTACGTTGGTGTTAACCCTGAATATTGATTCCTTGCAAACAAATACTTATTTTCATAGCACAAACTACTGCTATGAGAATATTATTGTTTAGTTTACTATTGCTTGTTTCCTTTCAAACACTTTCCCAGAAAGCATTTGATACCTATTATCAAACCAATGAAGTTCAACCCATATTGGTAAATTATGAAGCCGATAAAGGAGGATTGACCCGTTTTTATACCATTGCCAATTCCCCGGAAAGAAGAGAACGGTTCAAGAAACTCAATCAGGAATACTTGCAGGAATTAGAGAAATTGGATTTTGATAAGATGAAGACCAGTTCTCAGGTCGATTATATTTTATTCCAACGCACACTAAAAAACGAACTGCATTTATTGGATAAAGAAGAAAAAGAATTTTCTCAAATTGCAAAATATATTCCGTTTGCTGATTCCATTTATCAATGGGAAAAATTGCGTCGCCGTGGAGCATTTTTAAAAAGCGAATCTATTTCACATCAATTGTATTCCATCAATAAACAAATACAATCACTTTCAAAATCAGTTGCACAGGAACCTTTGATCGAAGATGATCTTTCAAAACGTGCTGAGAATACGGTGAAGGGTTTGCAGGCTGCATTAAAATCTGTCTATGATTTTTATTACGGTTATGACCCGCAATTTACATGGTGGATGCAAAAGCCTTATTTGCAAACAGACAGTGCATTAACAGCTTATGCTTCCTTATTAAAAAGCAAAGCCAATAAAGCAAGTTCACAAAAGGAAGATGCCAGCGGTATTGTGGGACATCCTATCGGCAGAGAAGAATTATTGCGTCAACTGCAATATGAATTCATTCCGTATTCACCCGAAGAATTGGTTGACATTGCCAACAAAGAATTTGCCTGGTGCGATGCTGAAATGCTGAAAGCCTCAAGGGATTTGGGTTTTGGTGATAACTGGAAAGCTGCTTTGGAAAAAGTAAAACAGAGTTATGTTCCCGAAGGCCATCAACCCGAAATGATCATGGACCTGTATAATCAATCCGTAGATTTTATCAAGAAACGTGACCTCATCACTATTCCGCCATTGGCAGAAGAAACATGGAGAATGACTATGATGTCACCAAGACAACAATTAGTAAGTCCGTTCTTCTTGGGTGGTGAACAATTATTGATCGCATATCCAACCAATACAATGGATGATGATGCCAAGCTGATGAGCATGCGTGGCAATAATCCGCATTTTTCCAGAGCAACCGTGCATCATGAATTGATAGCCGGACATTGCCTTGAATTTTTTATGAATGAACGTTATAAACCTTACCGGAATTATTTTACGCCTTTCTGGATCGAAGGATGGAGTTTATATTGGGAATTTATTTTGTGGGATATGAACTTTCCACGTAACGCTGAAGACCGCATCGGCATGTTATTCTGGCGTATGCACCGTTGTGCAAGGATTATTTTTTCGCTGAATTATCAATTAGGTAACTGGACGCCGCAGCAATGCATTGATTTTTTGGTTGACAGAGTTGGTCATGAAAGAGCCAATGCAGAAGGAGAAGTGAGAAGATCTTTTACCGGTGGCTATGGGCCATTGTATCAATTGGCTTACATGACCGGTGCTTTGCAATTTTATGCATTGAAAAAAGAATTGGTTGATACAAAGAAGATGACATACAAACAATTTCATGATGCCATTCTGAAAGAAAATTCTATGCCGGTTGAATTAGCGAGAGCTATTCTCACCAATCAAAAACTAAAAAGAGATTATTCAGCGAGCTGGAGATTTTATAATAAATAGTTTTACCACAGAGGCGCTGAGCCGCAAAGAGTTTGTCATATTTGTATGTGTACTGCTTTTTTTTGAAAAATTTATTTAAGAACGCAGCGTAAAATCCTTCGGATTTTGGAAAGAATAAACCACAAAACTATTTATTGCCACAGAAGCGCAGCGTGACACAGAAATTAATTCCGTGTTTTTCTGTGCCTGTGTGGCAAAACAAAATCAACTCTTAAACTTATTCTTCAACGCACTTAATGCATCATTCAAATTCAATTCGCTTAAATCCTTTTGTGGTGAGGGTTTCGTACTTCTAACTTCTGCTTTCTTACTTCTGCTTGGAGCTTCCAGTGTTTGTTTGATGGATAATGCAATTCTTTTTCTTGCAGTATCCACTTCCAAAACTTTTACCTGTACTTTATCATTCAATTTTAATATTTCGCTTGGATCGGTTATATATTGATGTGCGATCTCACTTACATGCACCAATCCATCCTGTTTTACACCAATATCAACGAATGCACCAAAGCGTGTAATGTTCGTAACAACACCGGGTACCACCATCCCTACTTTTACATCTTCCATTGAAAAGATATTCGCATATTCGAATTGTTCCAATTCGCTTCGAGGATCCAATCCCGGCTTTTTCAATTCATTCAAAATATCTTTGATGGTCAACTCCCCTATTTCTTCAGTGATATATTTTTTGGGCTCTATTTGTTTCAATAAATTTTCATTTCCGATCAATGATCTTATTTCTGTGTTCAAATCTTTTGCGATCTTTTCAACAATCTTATACGCTTCAGGATGCACAGCACTTGCATCCAAAGGATTATTCGCTTCTTTGATCCGTAAAAAACCTGCACATTGCTCAAATGCTTTGCCACCAAGCCTCGGCACTTTTAATAATTGATTGCGGTCTGTGAATTTGCCTATCTCATTTCTGTGTTTGATAATATTTTCCGCCAATGTTGCACCAATACCGCTCACATAACTCAGCAAATGTTTAGATGCAGTATTCAGATTAACACCTACCTGATTGACACAACTCACCACCGTTTGATCTAATCTTTCTTTTAATCGAAATTGATTTACATCGTGCTGATATTGTCCAACGCCAATACTTTTTGGATCTATCTTCACCAACTCAGCTAATGGATCCATTAATCTTCTGCCAATACTAACCGAACCACGAACCGTAACATCATATTCAGGAAATTCTTCTCTTGCAATTTCTGATGCTGAATAAACTGATGCGCCATCCTCATTCACTAAAAAAATGGGTTTGCCTAATTGCATTTGTTTGATGAATTGTTCTGTTTCTCTTCCCGCCGTTCCATCTCCAATGGCAAATACTTCGATATCATATTTTGCAACGAGCTCTTTTATTTTATATTCAGCATCGTATTTCTTATTCGCTTCATGAATGTAGATCACATCATTTGTTTGCAGGTCGCCTTTTTCATTCAGACAAACAACTTTACAACCGGTTCTATAACCGGGATCGAGTGCCAAAATTCTTTTACTTCCCAATGGAGAACTTAACAATAATTGTTTCAGATTTTCTGCAAACACGTTGATGGCTTCTTCATCGGCCTTTGTTTTTAATGCAGTTCTGAATTCTGTTTCAAGGCTTGGTTGCAATAACCTTTTGTAGGCATCTTTGATCGCTTTTTTCACTTGTTCAACTGAGCTGTTCAAACTTGCAGTGATATATTGTTTTTCAATTAAAGCCAATGCATCTTCCTCCAATGGTGCAATGCTCATTCTTAAAAATCCTTCTAAGAATCCGCGCAGCACAGCTAAAATTCTGTGTGACGGGATCTTATGTATCGCTTCACTGAAATCAAAATAATCCTTGTATTTAATAGCTTCTGTTTCTTTATCCGTCAGTACTTTGCTTTGTAAACTTGCTGTGTCTTCAAATAATTTTCGAAGCTTGGCACGAACGATTGCATCTTCATTTATCAACTCTGCAATAATATCTCTGGCACCCTGCAAAGCTTCATCAGGAGATTTAATCTTTTCATTGATAAAAGCATTGGCTTCAACTAAGATGTCAATGTCCTTCTGTTCCAAAAGCAATGCAGACAATGGTTCCAAGCCATTTTCTTTTGCTGTTTGCGCTTTTGTCTTTCTTTTGGTCTTATAGGGCAGATAAATATCTTCAAGTTCTGCAAGTGTGGTTGCCTTGTTTATTGCTAATTGCAAAGCATCCGTCATCTTGCCTTGTTCTGTGATCGTTTTTTCAATGAAAGTTTTCCGTTCGCTAAATTCTTTCAACAATTTTGATTGATCCTGGATCTGCTGAATTTGCACTTCATCCAGTCCGCCTGTTTTATCTTTTCTGTATCGTGCAATAAAAGGAATGGTGGCTGCTTCATCCAATAAATTCAATACAGCTTCCACCTGTGCGGCCTTAATGTTCAATGCGGATGCGATCGTTGCTGCAAATTCTGACATATCATCTCTTGATTTAGGGGCGGCGAATATAGATGCAGAAATGAAAAAGAAAAATTTTTTAAATTAAATGTGCAAAGATTATTTGTTGACCAACTCTATCCTAATTCAATCACTTGTTTCGGATAACGTTCTGCATAACTGCGCAGCATGGCACGTAGCACTTCATTTTCAGGATAAGGTTTCAACAATGCTTTTAATTGTTCCAAATCATTGGCATTAATTTCTTCTTCAACTGTTCCCATGCCGTAGAATTTTCCTTCTTCCACTAAAATATAATTGCTGTTGCCGTCCTTGATTAAATAAGTTCTTTGTTCTGCTTTAATACTTTCAACAGCCTGCTGCAAGCGTAGATTGTATTCGTTTGCATCTGGCAGGTCTTTTAAACTTTTCTCAGATTTATCTAAATAACACAGTGCCGGATGCAATTCAAATTCATTCACCAATTTCCAAAGACTTCGGTGTGCATCTGCCATGATATGAAAAGATGCCAATGGTTTTAAATATTTCTTTTTATTGTCAATGCCCAAACGCAGATAACCTCTGGCATCTTCAAATAAAAAGATACCATAAGACCGTTCAAAGTGTTTCTGACTTTTATTATAAACAGGCCATAGTCTTTTTATTTCAATAGTTTCAAATAAGGCAGCCATCAATTCGCTGCCGCATATTTCGTATTTAATGTCGTATATCTCACGTAAAAATTCCTGCTTTTGTCTGGAAGGTTTGTTATTCGAAAAATGGCTGGTCACTCTTTTCTTTAAATTCTTTGCCTTGCCGACGTAAATCACTTTCTCTTTTTTATTCAAAAAATAATAAACACCTGGTGAATAAGGAAGTCCCTTTATTTTTTCTTCATGTACATTCGGCGGGATGTATTGTTCCACCGTTCTTCGCTTCATCATCTTATTCAGTTCACCACTTTTATCGTGCTGAACCAATAATTCAAATAATTGTGAAGTCGCCAACGCATCACCCATGGCCCGGTGACGGTCGGCATTACCGATATTGAATTCTCTGCAAATAGAACCCAATCCATATTTGGGAAGACCCGGAAAAACCTTCCTCGCCAGACGAATGGTGCAGAGTTTCGCAATATCCAGATCAAATCCTTCCTGATTCAGTTGATGTTTTACAAAAGAATAATCAAAGTTTACATTGTGGGCCACAAATACCCGATCCTTTAAAAGGTTATGAATTTGTGGAGCCACAACAGAGAATAAAGGTGCTTTTGAGACCATTTGATCAGTGATCCCTGTAAGTGATTGTACATATTTCTGAATGGGGATCTGAGGATTTATCAGGGTTTCGTATTTCCCTTCAATTTCATGCCCGTTATGCAAAACAATGGCAATCTCTGTTATCCCATTGGCGGAAGCATGACCACCTGTAGTTTCTATATCAACGATCGCGAACATTAGGGCAACAAGTTAATTCAGTCTTTCCAATTATTAAAAAATGATAAAAATCATCTTGCATTTCCAACAAATCGTTTGTAACTTGTGACCACTCAAGGAAATTTTACAGTCTGGATATATACCCTTAGCCATTATTACTGTTATTAAAATTGCTTCCATCATCCTACCAAAGCCAGGCAAAACTTAATTGTTTATCTGTAAAATGTTTGTATGGAAAAAACTCAACTCAACGACCATGAAAATCGACTCGGAGCAACATTGATTGTTGTTGTTCTTTTCGGATTGATTGTTCTGGTATCTTACTTGCAATGGACCGGTAAATTATAATTACTGATTCATATTTCATTTTTTCTTCCTCCTTTTAAGGTGGACTGAAGAAGTCTGCACTTCTAATTGGCAGCTTACCTGTACATTTTATTGTATTGAGAATTCCCTGTTGCTCTAAAGGGCTATCATTTCCTTACTTTTGCAAACTTTCATTTATTGACGCATCAGTATGGAACTAAGCAAGAATTATATACCCAATGAAATAGAAACCAGGTGGTATGAACACTGGTTGGCAAAAGGTTATTTCAACAGCACACCTGATGAACGCGAACCTTATACAATTGTAATTCCCCCGCCTAATGTTACCGGAGTATTACACATGGGGCACTGCCTTAATAATACTATTCAAGATATTTTGATCCGCAGGGCAAGAATGCAAGGCAAAAATGCATGCTGGGTTCCGGGAACAGACCATGCATCTATTGCAACAGAAGCAAAGGTTGTAGCGATGCTGCGTGAAAGAGGAATTGCAAAGTCATCATTAAGCAGAGAGGAATTTTTGAAATATGCATGGGAATGGAAAGAGAAATACGGTGGTATCATTTTACAGCAATTGAAAAAATTGGGTTGCAGTTTGGATTGGAACAGGACATCATTCACTATGGATGAGGATTATTATAAGAGTGTGATCAAAGTGTTTATTGATCTCTACAACAAAGGAATCATTTATCGCGGATTAAGAATGGTGAACTGGGATCCTGTTGGTAAAACTGCACTAAGTGACGAAGAAGTTATTTTTAAAGATATCGACAGCAAATTATATTTTGTAAAATATCCCTTTGTTGATGACAGCAGCAAATTCATGATGGTTGCTACCACCAGACCGGAAACGATCTTGGGAGATGTTGCTATTTGTGTTCATCCAAACGATCTACGTTATAAAAAATGGATCGGCAAAGAAGTGATCGTTCCCATCATCAATAGAAAAATTCCCATTATTGCTGATGAATATGTAGATGCGGAATTTGGAACTGGTGCGTTGAAGATCACGCCTGCACATGATAAAAACGATAACGAATTAGGCAAGAAACATAATCTGAAAGCATTGAATACATTGGATGCTGAAGGAAAATTTACTGCTGAAGAATTAATTCAAGATCATCCATCTGCTTTGGTTCTTTCTTATAATGGTGTTGACAGATTTGCTTTGAGAAAGAAAATAGTTGAAGATATTCAAACTATTGGTCTGATAGAAAAAATTGAAGATTATAAAGGTCAGGTTGGAACCAGTGAAAGAACAGGTGCTGTGATCGAAAGCAGATTGAGTTTGCAATGGTTCATGAACATGAAAGAATTCCTGAACAGAAATCCTGAAACCTTATCTGCTGTGATGAATGATGAAATTAAATTTCATCCCGAAAAAACAAAGAACACTTACAGTCATTGGTTGAATAATATTAAGGATTGGTGTATCTCCCGTCAGCTTTGGTGGGGACAACAAATTCCTGCATGGTATGATGAGGATGGAAATGTTTATGTTGCTGCAACTGAAGAAGAAGCAAAAAGCATAAAGCTTAAAGCCGAAGGCAAAAGCATTGAGCATTCAGCATTAAGCATTAAGCTCAAACAAGATGAAGATTGTCTCGATACCTGGTTCTCATCTTGGCTTTGGCCGATGGAAGTTTTCAAGGGCATCAGTAATCCGGGAAATAATGATGTTGAATACTATTATCCAACCACAACATTGGTTACCGGTCAGGATATCATTTTTTTCTGGGTAGCGCGGATGATCATGGCAGGATATGAATACAAACATCAATTGCCATTTAAAGATGTGTACTTCACGGGAATGGTTCGTGATAAGTTGGGCAGAAAGATGAGCAAGCAATTAGGCAACTCACCTGACTTATTAGAGTTGATCGATAAATACGGAGCAGACGCAGTGCGTTTCGGCATCATGTTCTCCTCTCCTGCAGGAAATGATCTGATGTTTGATGAAAGCAGTTTGGAACAGGGAAGAAACTTCAATAATAAATTATGGAATGCCTTGAAGTTGGTGAAATTATGGGAAAGCCGTCAATCGGTAATTGATAATCGCGAGTCAGAACAACATACTGGCGATTCAGGATTCACGACTAACGATTTTGCTGTGACTTGGTTTGAGAATAGATTGAATGAAGTAAAAATTGAAGTGAATGGATTAATGAAACAATTCCGTTTAAGTGAAGCATTAAAAGTTATTTATTCTTTAGTATGGGATGATTTCTGCAGTTGGTATTTGGAGTGGATAAAACCCGGATTTGAGCAACCCATAGATGCTTCTGTTTACAATAAAACAGTGGAATATTTTAATGAATTACTTCAATTGTTACATCCTTTCATACCATTCGTTACAGAAGAGATCTATCATTTATTGAAAGAACAGGATGATGATCTCTGTGTGAAACAACAATCAAGGGTCAATAGTCCACAGTCAACAATTTTGGCACAGGGAAATCTATTGAAAGAAGTGATCACTGCTATCCGTGATGCGAGAAATAAAAATCAGATTAAGCCGAAGGATCAAATCACACTTCATCTGCAAACAGCAGAAAATAAAATGTATCAAAGCATACAATCTATTTTAGCGAAACAAATCAATGCGAAACAAATCACTATTGTTTCAGAATCTGTAGCAAACACAATTGTCGTTGCCGTTGAAAAAGATAAGTTTTATATTGAATCGGAAAAACAATTAGATTCGGTTTCATTAAAAACAGATCTATTAAAAGACCTCGAACATCAAAAAAGTTTTCTTCAATCTGTTATTAAAAAATTAAGCAACGAACGTTTTGTTCAAAATGCAAAGCCCGAAGTGATCGCTTTGGAACAAAAGAAACAGGCCGATGCAGAAGCAAGAATAAAAACCATTGAAGAATCATTAGCTAATTTGTAAGATGATAGTATTAAAAAAAATTAAACCGATCATTTTGTTCCTGTTGAGTTGTATTGCTTTTCAAACAATACATGCACAAAATTGGGACATCAATTTATTAAAACAGATCAATCCACGTTATCCAACAAGTAATACATGGAGAACCATCTCATCCACCGCTGAACCCATTGCAGTGGCAGTTCCATTGGGTATGGCAGCTGTTGCATTGATCACCGATAATCATGGATTGGAAATGAAATCATATGAAGTGGCGGGAAGCTTAATTATTACAGCCGCAATAACAGAAGGATTAAAACTTGTCACCAACAGGCAAAGACCTTATGAAGCTTATCCGAATGATATTCATCCCGACAGTTATGAAACAGGATATTCTTTTCCATCCGCACATACATCATTGGCATTTTCAACTGCCACTTCCCTTATGCTCACCACAAAAAAATGGTATATCGCTGCACCTGCTTATGCATGGGCTGTAAGTGTAGGTTATTCCAGAATGTATTTGGGACAACATTATCCTACTGATGTTATTGCGGGTGCGTTGGTTGGCGCAGGAAGTGCATACCTTGCACATTGGTTGAATAAAAAGTATTTCGCAAAGAAAAAATAATGGACTCCTATATTTCAATAAGGTCTGCAACAATTGAAGATATTTTCTCTATCCAATATATTGCTTTCAGTACCTGGCCGGTTGCATACAGTGCTATTCTGTCGCAAGAACAATTGAATTATATGCTTGATCTGTTTTATAATGAACATTCATTGAAGGAACAAATGAACAACGGTCATACATTTTTAATTGCAGAATTCAATAACGAAGCGATTGGGTTTGCTTCTTTTAATTGCATTGCCGACCAAATATATAAATTACAGAAATTGTATGTATTGCCCACCATTCAACAAAAAGGGTCAGGTAAAGTTTTACTGATGGAAGTGATTGATCGTGTAAAGGCACTCGGCGCAAAAAAACTACAACTCAATGTGAACAGGCATAACAAAGCATTATTGTTTTATGAAAAGATGGGCTTTGTGATCATCATGGAAGATGATATTGATCTCGGCCATAATTTCTATATGAATGATTATGTGATGGAGAAGGATTTATAATTGATCCTTGTGATTTGAATTTGCTTCGCAATAATCAGAAATAGAAATCTCAAATTTCAAATCTTAATAAACCAATACATGTGTCTGCTTAATGATTCCCATCACAAACACACTTTGCACATGACCTATATTTTCTGCCTGACTTAATTTGTTCACATGAAAATCATAATACGCATCCATGCTCTCGGCAACTACTTTCAACATAAAATCAAATTCACCGGAAATATTATAACACTCGATCACTTCATTCATTTCCAAAATACTTTTAATGAATTTTGATCCTGCATTCTTATTATGTTGTTTCAGTGAAACATAACAGATCACCATTAATCCCTTCTTCACTTTTGAATGATCCACCAATGTTGCGTATTGTTTGATCACTCCTGTTTTTTCCATCCACTTGATCCTTTCATGCACCGGGGTTGTACTGAGATGTACTTTATCTGAAATCTCTTTCACTGTTGCCCTTGCATTTTGTTGCAGGATTTTTAATATAGAAAGATCCATTTCATCCATCCATACATGTTCTTTAGTGGATTGTTCTGTTTTTACTGCTTTTGCCATAACTATATTACAATTTGTTCTTTAAAAATAACAAATTATATCATTCTGTTCTAAATTAAATTAGTTTACTGTTTGTTTATTCTGTTTTTTATCTTTGCACTTCATAAAAACACAACTATGTCAACACTTACAAATTCCATTGATTTTAAACTCCCTTACAAAGTAGCCGACATCAGCTTAGCTGCATGGGGTCGTAAAGAAATTCGTTTGGCCGAAGCTGAGATGCCCGGCTTAATGAGTATCCGTGCCGAATATGCTGCAACTCAACCTTTGAAAGGTGCAAGAATTGCAGGTTGCTTACACATGACCATTCAAACTGCTGTTTTAATTGAAACATTAGTTGCATTAGGTGCTGAAGTAAAATGGAGTTCTTGTAATATCTTCTCTACACAAGATCAGGCTGCTGCTGCTATTGCGGCTGCAGGTATCGGTGTATTTGCATGGAAAGGACAATCACAGGAAGAAGCAGATTGGTGTATCGAACAAACTTTGTTCTTTGGTGCAGCTGATCGTCCTTTGAATATGATCTTGGATGATGGTGGTGATTTGACCAATATGGTATTTGATAAATATCCTGAATTTGTAAAAGGAATTCGCGGTTTATCTGAAGAAACCACAACAGGTGTTCACCGTTTATACGAAAGAATGCAGAAAGGAACTTTGCCTATTCCAGCCATTAACGTGAATGATTCAGTTACTAAATCTAAGTTCGATAATAAATACGGTTGTAAAGAATCTCTGGTTGATGCGATCCGTCGTGCCACTGATGTAATGATGGCCGGTAAAGTTGCTGTTGTGGGTTCTTATGGTGATGTTGGAAAAGGTTCAGCTGCTTCATTGAAAGGTGCAGGTTGCAGAGTGATCGTTACTGAGATCGATCCTATTTGCGCTTTACAAGCTGCTATGGACGGATTTGAAGTAAAACCAATGATCAAAGCTGTTGCAGAAGCTGATATCATTGTTACTGCATCAGGTTGTCGTGATCTGATCACAGAACCGCATTTCCGTGCCATGAAAGACAAAGCCATCGTTTGTAATATCGGTCACTTCGATATTGAAATTGATATCGCTTGGTTAAATAAGAATTACGGTCATACAAAAGATACCATCAAACCACAGGTTGATATTTATAATATTGAAGGCAAAGATGTGATCATCTTAGCTGAAGGCCGTTTGGTAAACTTAGGTTGTGCAACAGGACATCCAAGTTTTGTAATGAGTAATTCATTCTCTAACCAAACATTGGCGCAGATTGAATTGTGGACCAACCACGCTGCTTACGAAAACAAAGTATATGTGTTGCCAAAAGTATTGGATGAGAAAGTTGCACGTTTACACCTTGCAAAAATTGGGGTTGAATTAGATGTGTTGACTGATGCGCAGGCTGAATATTTAGGCATCCCTAAGAACGGTCCGTTCAAACCTGAATTATACCGTTATTAATCAATAAAGTTTTATTGAATGGAACCCGTTTCGCAAGAAGCGGGTTTTTTGTTTTAGAGCAAGCTGCAACTCATACCGCAGCTTTACTGGTCTCACCCATTTATAAATTTTGAATTTTATTCAGCAATTATTTTCATTACATTTATTAATTGCATCTTTAAAAACTTTATACTATGATAAAAAGATTATTGTTTGCTATTCTTATCATTTCTTTCGGATACCTACTTAATTCCTGCAGCACTGCAAGAAAACCAGTTGAACCCACAGTTGTAAAAACAGTTGCACCTTCAGCCATGCGTGAATTTCGTGCAGCATGGATTGCCACTGTTGCCAATATTAACTGGCCCAGTAAACCCGGATTGAGCACTGAACAACAAAAAGCAGAGGCCATTGTATTATTGGATTATCTGCAGAAACATAATTTTAATGCAGCCATTCTGCAAGTAAGGCCACAGGCAGATGCTTTGTATAAAAGTGATCTGGAACCATGGAGTTACTATTTAACAGGCGAACAGGGCAAAGCACCTGATCCGTATTACGATCCTTTGGAATTTTGGGTGAAAGAAGCACATGACCGCGGCATACAATTACATGTTTGGTTAAACCCTTATCGGGCTTTTCATCCAAAAGGTGGTAACATCAGCGAGAAATCGATCGTAAAAACAAATCCTGATCTGGTTGTGTATTTAAAAGAAGGTTATTGGTGGATGGATCCTTCACAAAAGGCTGTACAGGATATCACCACAAATGTTGTGATTGATCTGGTGAAACGTTATGATATTGATGGTATTCATTTCGACGATTATTTTTATCCATATCCTGAATATAATTTAAAAGAAGATTTTCCGGATAGTATCAGTTGGACAAAATATAAAAATGATGGCGGTAAATTAACCCGCGGTGATTGGCGACGTAAAAGTGTGAATGATCTGATTGAAAGAATCTATAAAGAAATGAAAGCAACAAAACCAACCGTGATGTTAGGCATCAGTCCTTTTGGGATATGGCGACCCGGTTATCCGGAATCTGTTGTCACCGGCTTTGATCAGTACGATGTTTTATATGCCGATGCAAAGCTTTGGCTGAATGAAGGTTGGTTAGATTATTTTTCTCCTCAATTGTATTGGACTATCAAACGCCCTAACTTAAGTTTTCCAGCATTGCTGCAATGGTGGTCATCCGAAAATACGAAACAACGTCATTTATGGCCGGGCATTTCTGTGGGTCGTGATACGAGTGCAAGAACAGTTGATGAAACAATTAATCAGATCATGATCACAAGAGGTTTCCTGCCGAAAAGTAAAGGTGTGGTGCATTGGAGTATTTCATCCGATATAAAAAATACAAGCCTCACCAAAACGATGGATGAAACCGTTTATAAAGATGCGGCATTGATTCCCCCAAGTCCTTGGATAGATAATATTGCACCCATTGCCCCTGATGTTTCTATTAAAAAAAATAAAGACAGCTTACAAATTACATGGACACATACAAATGAGTCAGATGTTTTTCGTTACGTCATTTATTACCGTCACGGAACTGTTTGGAATTATACAATATGCAATCGTAATGATCGAATGTTAGACATAAAACTTGTGGGAGGAACAGATAAGTCACCAACTGTATTAAATAAGATAGCCGTTACAGCTGTTGACCGCACAGGCAATGAGAGTGAAAGAAAAGAAATGGATGTGAATTAAAAGATTTACTACTTGATTCTTAAATAGTGTTTTTATAACTGCATGTTATACTTAAGTAAAAGAGCCCAACAGTTTGTTGAGCTCTTTTACTTTTATGTTATTTGAAAGATGAACCTTTTAGTTGATCACCACCTTCTTACTGTTGTATTTAACACCTGTTCCATCGAGTGATACAATATGGATACCGTTAGTCCCTGCTTTCAAGCTTACAGGAACAATATTCAATCCCTTGATCGCTGATACCTGCTGTGTGGCCACTGTCCTTCCCATCACATCCGTTATATGCAATGTCAACTGCTGTGCCGCATTGCTGTAGAAACTGCAACTGAAGTTCTTTGATGCTGCCGGATTCGGATACAATTGTATTTCCTTACTGTCCAGGCTATTGATATAACTCTGATCCACTTTCGTGAAACTGATACTGCTTAATGTGGTATTTACCGGACTGTTCTTTCCTGTTCCCACTTCTATTGCGAACACTACCGTTGTTACATCATTGGCTGTGATCTTATCCTTCGATGCTGATGATGTGAATTGATCTAATGAAATATAATAATCCTTCTGTGCATCATCCAATTTGATCTCTGTATAATATTGATCCGCCCAGTTCACAATTGAGTTCTTCACTAAGGTCACCCGCAGTGTATAGCCGCCTGATGCTGTCAACTTCATTCCCCTGTATGCACTAAGGTCTGCCGGTGATCCGCCACCTCTTAACAGTTTGATCACTGATACATAGTCCGAGCTGTTGCCTTGTACCATTGCATTTCTTAATACTGAATATTCTGCAGGATCATATACTCTGTTAGCATCATTTGTGATCGTGAAATTATTCACTGTCGTGGTCACTTTATTATAATCCACCGACCATGTTCCGTCGCTCATGTACACCACATCGGTCATCACGCCATTCATATACATCGTGATCGTACTCTCATACAGGTCATTCATCGGGATGCTCACCGTTGATTGTCCATTCGCATTGATCGTGAATGGTATCTGCCTTGTTGCAGTTGCTGTGGTTGTTTCATTGGCCTGATCACTGAGTGTAAAGTATCCACTCGTATTGGCTGTTTGATTGGTCAATACCAGATCTAATGTGGCAGCCGTTCTGCTTCCTGACATGATATAGGTAGCAGGTATGTTGGTTGTAACCAATGCTGTTACCGGTGCTGCTGATTGAACTTTATTCAACACATCCGTGATCATGCTGTTCACTAATTGTGGTGTTGATGCCCATAGCTGGAAATTATACATCACATCATCGCTCACATAATCTTTAAGTAACCAGGTAGATTGTATGGAGAAATTATTCCTTCCTGATTTGGTTCCAACTGAGAAGCTCGTTGCATATTCCGTAACACCATTCTCATCCTTTAATGTGTATTGAACAAAATTGAATCCGCCTACTGTGATATTAGAAACATCGAGTAAAGATGCTCCTTTTAATCTGTCGCAGATCGGTTTGGTATGATCATACAATGCGCCCAATGTCTTTGTTGCAAATGCCACTGCTTTAGGTTGTTGGTTCACCGTAAAGTCGGTAGCGATCACTTCTTTTGCATTGGTGATGTTAACGATATCTGTTGGTGTTGAATTATACGCCACAAATCCGCTGGATGTGATATCAGGCATGATGCTCGCCAGTGTTATAGAGGAAACACCTGCTCCAAATGTGGTAGCTCTTGGTGATTGATTGCCGCCCACTACCTGCATCGTACCATAGTTAACAGGACCGTTTTGATTATTGTAAGCTTTAGCGTAAACTCTTTGGGCAACTGCATCGCCAAGATCTTTGCTCTCTAATCCGCCACTGCCCCCGCCGCTAACGCCGCCGCTGCAAGTATTTACAATTGTATCTTTTAATACAGCTGATTGACAACCCACTGAATCTGTAACCTGAATAGTATAATTACCTACAGGCAAAGAATTTCTGTTCTGATTTGTATTGCCATCATTCCATAAGAAAGTAGCAGGTCCTCTGTTACCGGAAAAATTTACTGCTATTGTTCCGGAACTAATAGAACAGGTAATATCTGTTTTGGTAGCTGTTGCATTCAAAGTACAAAGAATATATCCTGCATCGATAGTAGGATTATCCTTATTCAATCCACCGCCGGCAACATTGATCGTTACCAATTCACTGTAACCGTTGCTCCTGTTAGCATCAGAATTACCATCAGCTTGGGAAGTCTGATTTACTTTGGTGAACACCATACCCGGAATGGTCGGGAACTTCACATAATAATTGCCATTATTCAGATTAATAAAAGTGTAATAGCCCGGTCTGCCTGTAAAATCATTGGCTGTAAAGGTAGAATCCAATAATACCTGATCACTACCGCCAATGATACCGGAAGGACCCGGTTTATATAAGTATACCTTTAAGCCATTGATACCTGCACCTACTCCTTCATCCTGCAGGCCATTGGCATTGGAATCTACCCAGGCATAATTGCCTAAAGATCCCAAAGGACTTGTACAATCCGTAACCATTCCTACTTTATTCGGAGTGGCAGGAAGCAGTTGTGCGCTATTATCAGCCCTGCTTAATTGATAGGTATAGGAATTATACATGGTGATATTGGCAGGAACCCCTACCGGTAAGATCATCGGCCATGTATATACGATACTGTCTGCAGGTGCAAGTGTAGCTGAACGTGTAATTTTGATCGCTTTTACAGAAGTGATATCTGTCGGTGCGGCAGTACTCCAGTTAGCTGTTTTACATCCTGAAGGACTGCTGCTGAATTCAGGTTCACAAGGATTAGAAACCGTATCGTAATAAACAGTTGATGATGGATCATTGAATTTGATCGGTGCTGACAGGTTAGCAAAATATTGAGAACCACGGCCATCTCCGATATATGGGAATACATCGATCATCGTAATATTCTTAGCTCCGATATTTCCTGTAACAGATAAAACAGCATGGTAATTGATCTTTCCGTTTGGTGTTGCATGTGCGTTGGTGGGATAATACACATAATGAGTAGTATCACAACCATTCTGACCTAAAACAGATGAATAAGCCGCTGCTGATATAACCGTAATATTCGGAATATTAGTAACCGGGTTTCCGGCATTGATATAAGAATTGGTGCTTGTTAAAGTAGCACTATTTGGAATGGTAGCCGGAGCTGTACCGGGAGCTATAACAGCCTTGAACTGAACAAATACCTGAATACCTGAATCAACATCAGGGACAGGGAATGTCAAAGTTTGACCTGCCACAGTTGGCGTAATAGCCGCATAAGTTCCTCCACTGTTAAATTTATACATGGCACTATTAGGTACATACGATAAGCTGCTGTTCAAAACATCTGTAAAAGCAACATGCTGTGCCGGCGTAGGTCCTTCACCTAATTGCTTTGCAGAAAGCTGGTATATTACCGTATCACCGGGGCTGAATGATGAACCTGATGTATTGGTTACAGCTTTATTAAGACTTGAAAATACGGGTGCGGGTGCAACAATATTAGAGCTTCCGCAAGTAGAAGAAGAAGTCAACGGGGTTCCGCTTGCTGCTGCTGTTACACTATAGCAGTTCGTTACTGTGGTGGCGCCTCCCGGGTTGATCTTGCAGGTTCCTGCATTATAGCTTCCTTCAATGATTGTACCTCCACCATTTTTTCCTTGGGCAGTGGTCCGGATGGTACCTGTATAATTCAGGTTTTGAGTGAAATAAGCACCTATTTGGTCAGTGCCCGGCAATACCTGTATTTTAACATTGGTGATATACACACCGGATGCCAAGCTAATCGCATGTGAGTTACTCCAGGTATTGCTGTTATTGGTGAAAGGTGAACCGGTCACTTCTACCCAAACACCTGGGTTATTGCTTAATTGATAATATTCATGTACCAAAAGGTTGGGAATTGCTGATCCTGGAACCGGATTTTTAACCTGTTGCGCATATATAGAAGTTACATTAATATTGGGGTCAACAGCATAAGTTACTGTTACCTGATCCAATTGTGTGTTTCCTGAATTTGTCCAACCGGAAGTAAATGTTGCAGTACTTCCTGCCATAATAGTACCCGCACACATTCCCGGTATATTACTGCCGATACCTGTACCCGGATTAGTGATTGAATTTGAAACAGTGCCCAAGGTTCCGTTAGCCGAACAAGAAGTGATAGGTGGAGCAGCTGCCCGTGCAAAAACACCTCCAGAGAGCGGCAAGGCCGGAACATTACCATTTAAAGTAGCACAGTTAGATACTATATTATTAGGAGCAGTAATTGAAAAGTGCGGTGAAGTATATTGTACCGTAATAGTGGCAGATCCTGTGCCTGATAGAATACTGGATCCCCAACTCCATTTTACAATGGTATGCCCTGCATAAGAAGCTGAATCAACAGTAAAACTTGTACCTGAAAATGCAGTAGCATCCAGGAAATTCACTCCCGGAGCCAATGTATCTGCGATAGTGGCATTATACAGATCCAAATTACCGGTAGAACCGCCTGTATTATTATAAGACAAAGTATAAGTAACCGGACTGTATAAAGTAATATGTGCCGGACTTGTATAATTCTTGAACGTTTTTGTTAAAGTAATACTGTTTGAGGCAGTAGCCTGAACAGAAGTAGTATCATATACAGGTGATTTAACTGCATTGGTTGCTGTTATTCCTGTGATAATATTAGGTTCATAACCATTAGGTGTGGTCCCATTGGTATAAGCCAGAGAAATCTGCATTTGTCCGGTGGTACCTGCATTAATGGGATTGATCAATGTAGCGGTTATCGTACCTCCTGAATTGGTTACAGAAGCTACCTGACTCTTATCATAAGCTACAGCGGTTGTCAGAGAACCGTTGAGACCTAAGTTCGTAGGAAGGGGTAACGAAATCACTACATTATTGCCCTTGTCTGTAAGGGATGAAATACTGTAATCAATTACAAAAATAAATGGCGAACCTGTTGGTATAGAAGTTATTTCAGTGTTACCGTTTGATGTACAGGCAGACGTCACTTTCAATGTAACCTGAGCTTTTACATTATTTGAAAACAAAAAAATAGCCAAGAGCATGATTGCAACTGACTTTAGATTCATTAATTTTCCAATATGGTGATTAAAGATTTGAGGGATAAATCTTGATTTCATATGCAATGTTTTTTTTAAAAAATAGTTTCAAGTCACAATAAATAGAAGTAGTACAAACAACTACAATACCACATAGAATGACCTACAGCAAAGCTATTAAAGTGCAATGCCTTTATTTATTTAAACGAATTAAGTTACACTTAAAGTATGGTCTGTCTTTAAGCCGATTTTAATAATTCAATGTTGAAACCATTGAAGATGTTTCGCTAGCACAAATAATCGTGGATGATATAATAAAATAAAATGTTTTTCGTTAATGGTTAACGATTCATTCATTTTAAAAAAATAATTGTATGTCAACGATTACATGTTCTGCAGCTTATGGAGTACCTGTACCTTTATATAAAGTAACAGACGGCAAAGTGATTGTGATAGAAAATTTTCGCACGTACAAGAACACGAAGTTTCCCAAGAAATTTATCCTGCGCAGCAGTGATGGATCAGAAACGCCTGTGTTTGAAATGAATATTGATGTACCGCTCTCCAAGAGAGGAACACGTTACCTGAGAGACCATAGTTTGAATATAAAGATAGATGCCTGCAATTCTTCATTGGTCTTGATCCCTGTTGCAGAAAACGAAGAAGAAGAAGAAGCCAATCCAACCATGTTTTTTAAGCTCAATTATTCATTAGAGAATTCTGCTGAAACAAACAATTAAACCTGTTTGTTTAATTCGGCTACTTTTTCAACTGCTGTCAGATCTGCTATTTCTACGTTCATTGGCAAAAGGCCTATTTGAACAATAGCTCTTTTGCCTCTTATTTCTTTTACTTCACCAACCTGATAATTTTTTTTCGACTTTACCAAACTGCCTACAGCAATTGTTTGATTTGTTTCTTTGTATTTGCTATTTAGTTTCTTTGCCAGCTTATTGACAACAATATCATCTTTCTTTTTAAACAGAAGATCCTGTAAGTGTTTAATGACTTCATTTTTGTTTTCGCTCTTTCGCCAATCCAATACAACTTGTTTAAGCTTGCGTTCCATATCTTTCAGATAGACCATCCTGTCTTCAGATATTTTATTTTGTTGTTTTAATATTTCAACCTGTTGACGATGGCGCTCTCTGTCCAATACTGTTTCCATTTCTTTTTTTAACCGCTCATTCTCTTTCATCAATCGCTGAAGCTCTTTCTTTTCTTTATCGATCTGCTGTAAATTCTGTTCCGTATTATTTAAAAGTTTGTCCAATTTAAAATGTTCATCGTCCACCAATTTTCTGGCACGATCGATCATTGCCTGCGGTAAACCTATCCTTTCTGCGATCGAGAAAGTATAAGAACTTCCGGGTTTTCCAACCATCAGTTTATACATCGGTTGCAAATGCTTTTCATCAAAAGCCATAGCCCCGTTAAATATCCCGGGAGTATGATTGGCCATCACTTTTAAATTCAAATAATGTGTGGTGACGATGCCTACAGAATGCCGGCGGCATAATTCTTCCAGTATCACTTCTGCAAATGCACCGCCTAAATTCGGATCGCTTCCGCTTCCTAATTCATCAATAAAAAAAAGCGTTTTCCCATTTGCCGTTTCAATAAAATATTTCATGTGCAGCAAATGGGATGAATAAGTACTCAATTCAAATTCTATACTTTGCGTATCGCCGATGTGAATGAATAATTGTTTGAAGATTCCCATTTGTGAATTGGGATGAACCGGAACTAACAAACCGCTTTGCAACATGATCTGATTCAATCCTATCGTTTTCATCGTAACCGTTTTACCGCCTGCATTCGGTCCGCTGATAATTAATATCCTGTTCTTCTCATCCAATGTTAATGTAACCGGAATTGTTTTTTTGCCGCTGATTTTATTGTAGATATATAATAATGGATGATACGCATCGATCAAATCAATCTGTGCTTTGTCGGAAAGATTCGGCATTTGTCCATTTACATCAACACCTAATTTCGCTTTTCCGTTAATGAAATCAAATTCCCCGACGATCTCTAAATATGTTTTCAATAAAGAAGCATACACACTTAATTTACCGGTCAACTCTTTTAGTATTCTTTGCACTTCTCTTCTCTCATCATTTTCGAGTGAGAATATTTCATTATTCAATTCAATGGTCTCTTCGGGTTCTATAAAAGCTGTCTTTCTGGTATCACTTTCGCCATGTAAAATTCCTTTTACCTGTCGTTTATGTTCTGTAAAAACAGCTACCACCCTCCTGCCGCTACTGAAACTTTCATCAATATCAGCAGAGAATCCTGCTTTGGCCAAACGCGATAATACTTTATCGAACATTCGTCTCAATTCATTCCTTCTTTTATACAGATTTTGCCGTATTCGTTGCAAAGCCTCACTGGCATTGTCTTTCACAACACCTTGCTCATCCAATATCTCATCGATCAATTCTATAATCGTTTTTTCATAATAAGCATTCTCGATCACTTTTGTTAAAGCAGGATACGCTAACCTTCTTTCATAATCGAACCAGCGAAAAATGTTATTGATATTTTCAACCAACTTTCTGATCTGTAAAAATTGTTCTCCTGACAATGTTGCACCTTCAATCCCGGTCAGTTTTATTTCTTTCGAAATATTCAAAATAAAATCATTGGGGAAATATTGCGATTGTTGCAGCAATAATTTGTATTCATGACTTTGCTGCAGCTCTAATTGAATAAATTCTTTTTTGGTATGAATACGAAGTTGTGAAGCCTTCTCTTTGGCATACTCTGTTTTGCAATGTTCTTTCAACAATGCTTTAACTTTATCGAATTCCAATTGAACTGCTGCTGATTCCGGATATAAACGCATAAAACTGCCTGGCTTATTTTCCCGGCAAAGTTAAGGTGTGTTGATTGTTTTACAGGATCGATTACGTAGCAGCAATGTTTTTGTCTTTTTTAAACAAGACAAAAAATCCATAAGTAAAAAACGAAACTTGTATAAGGACGAAAATGATCCACATGATATCAGCGATGTTGCCAATATTCTGCCATCTTTCATACATGGGTGGCGGTACTGTAAGATGATGCCACTGATCCAGGATCAATGGAGCGGAATTATATAAAAAAGGAAATCCGATAACGATGGCAAGTGTGCTGATGATATGTATCGCTTCGATTGTACGGTTCCTTTTGTTTTGCATTCGCAAAGCATAATGCATCAGATATGGAAAAAGCAAAATGATGATCCATGAAAAAGTAGCTTCTAAATGCGAGATCAAAAATTGATTACCAAACAACATAACGCTGCAATAACTCTCAGGAAGAGCAATAGCAAACAAATAACCCGCAGTTGCTGGAACAAGCCAAAGGAGATTTTCTATTCGTAAAAAAAAGTTTGCCTGCATTTTAAAAGGGTACAATTGTAAAGGATATGTTCCTAAAATAATAACAGCCAATCGCTAACAGAAATAAATATAATCTAATATTAAATTCTGCTAAAATTAAAGTTATTTGTGGTTTAAAAACGTAACGGGTATTCAATTTATTTTGTAAGGAATATCTTTTTTTGGTGTCTTTACCGGAGATCAACTAAACAAGCTTTGAGTTGTTAAATAACTGTGATTGCAAACCTTTGATTCAAAATGACCGTAATTAAATTATACATTCAACCTATCATGCAAAAAATGTTCATCAGCAGTTTATTGGCAATAACCACATGGATTTCCTGTGCTCAAACTCAAAAAAACACAAAGAATATGAGTAATACACCCATTCCGGCAGGAGTAAAAACAGAAACAGCAACATTCGGCGAAGGATGTTTCTGGTGCACTGAGGCTTTCTTTCAACGATTGGAAGGTGTGCTTCAGGTGAAAAGCGGCTATGGCGGCGGTTTTGTAAAGAATCCCACTTATGAACAGGTATGCGATAAAAATACAGGTCATGCAGAGCTGGCACAAATTGTATTTGATCCTTCCAAAATAACCTATGATGAATTATTGGAAGTTTTCTGGAAAACGCATGATCCTACCACCCTGAATCAGCAGGGTAATGATGTGGGTCCGCAATACCGCAGTGTAATTTTTTATCACAGCAAAGAACAAAAAGAAAAGGCTGAGAAGTATAAAGCGGCATTAGATAAAAGCGGTGCCTGGGATAAACCCATTGTAACTGCCATTGAAGCTTTCAAAGATTTTTATCCCGCAGAAAACTATCATCAAAACTATTATAACGATAATTCCAATCAGGGTTATTGCCGTTTTGTGATCCGCCCCAAGCTCGAAAAATTCGAACATGTTTTTCAGAATAAATTGAAAAAGCAAGCCCCTACTCAATAGGGGGCTTGTTACTACAACAAATATTCAAAATAAACCTGCAACAAAGACTTTATGGGGCTTTGATTCCTAAAACGATTGTTTAGGAAATTGTGTAATAATGAAAGAAATAATTCCCCCTCAAAAATAGATTACTATAATACTGCGGTTCATAAAAGGAAGCTTCTTCGTTATGATAATTAACAAATGCAAATAACTTCGAAAAAGATTGTATTATGGAATTAGTAAGTTTGAAGCCATTCTAATGATAATAATCATAGCATTGATTTTCATGATTGAATAACTTCATACTATTTTATTAAAATAAAGAAAGATGAAATATTTCAAAATGATTTCATTAGTGCGCAATTGCATTTTGTTAATCATATTAACTACTTCTTCGGCTCATTGCATAGCACAAAATACAGAGGCAAAGACATTATCTATGGATACTTCTAAAGTGCCCATTCAATTCAGAGCAGTTTATCAGGAACTTGATGAATCAATACAAAATGCTGTTCAACTTTATCCTTTAACCAATATGAAAGCTTGTCCATTATTTGCTCCGGAGCTATTTATGGCAGGAAGTGGCCTTTATATTCTATCATCAGATCCTAAAAACTGGAGAGACCTTTTGGCAACAATAGATGCTTTCAAATTAATGAAAATGGAGGCAGTGTCAGTTATGATCGCAGCACCTGACCTTACTATTGGAGATTCAACAGCATTGATCGCATTTTATCAACGCCTTATTTCGGAAATACATTCTCGTGGAATGAAGCTTTATATTGAGCATTTCGATAATCCTCCGTTCAGTCCACATGCACATAAAGGCTGGAAGGAAAATCCGAATGGCAAAGCCGATTTTCTGATGATGAGAGAGAAAGAACTGTCAATGATCTACCGAAAAATTAAACCTGATTTTCTGAGTATAATTACAGAACCGGAAACGATGATGCGATGGTCTCAGCTTTCTTTTTCAACAGATGAACTGGCAAATTGGGTTAGACAAATAAGCGGCAAATTGAAAGAAACAAAAGAGAGCCCTACCACATTATTGGGCGCAGGAGCCGGAGTGTGGGAATCAGATGATTTGGTGTTGCAGCTTGCTCAATGTGCTAATCTTGATTATATAGACATCCATATGTATAACCTTAAGTCAACTCCTTTAACCATTGTTTCTAAATTAGACAGCATCATTCATAAAATCCGGAAAATAAACCCTGGCATGAAAATTACGATAGGAGAAACCTGGCTTTACAAACATAGTGTTAAGGAAGTTCCATCGATGTATGCAGAAACCTTTTTCAGAGACAATTTTAGTTTTTGGAGTGTACTTGATCAAAACTATTTGAAACTTCTGATGGGAATAGCCCAGAAGGAAAATATAGCTGTTATTACACCTTATTTCAGCCAATATTTCTTTACCTACTATAATTATGGAGATATTGATGCCCGTAATTTGCCACAATGGCCGGCAAGTGTATTTATATCCTGGAAGAAGGCTTTGGAGTCGATTCATATGAATCAGATTTCTTCTACAGGGAAGGAAATAAGTTCGATTTTGAAAATTCCTTTACAATAAGCAGAACTGATTTTAAGCTTTATGAAAATTGACCTCAAAAAACTTTGTTTTAATACTAAAAATATTTCTACACAATAGCTTTATGCTTCGATACACCAGTTTCAAATCTTTTCTCGTTTCTTTTGATATTTCATTACACCTAAAATGCTATTTTTAAAACATGAATACAAAACTCATCATAACAGCATTGGCTGCATTACTCATCAGCCAACTCAGCTTTGCACAATTAATGGAAAAGAAAACAGTTTTCACACATGCAGATACATTGCGCGGAAGTTTAAATCCACAAAGAACATGGTGGGATGTATTGCGATATGACCTTACCGTTAAACCTGATTTTGATTCCAAAACCATTGAAGGTAAAACAGTGATCGAATTCAAAACCGTTTATAATGCGGTTGATCTGCCCCGTGATAAAACAATTGAATTTTTAAGGATGCAGATCGATCTGCAACAACCCTTGATCATCGACAGTATCAAGAAAGACATTGATGTATTGAAATTCAATTCCAAAACAAAAACTTATGTTCATGACAAATATGTTTCTAAAAAATTGGATTTTAAAAGAACAGAAAATATTGCTATCGTTCAATTGGAATGGGAATATCGTTTAAAAGAACAGGGCACCATCGATTCTATCACCGTTTATTACCATGGTAAACCAAAAGAAGCGATACGCCCACCCTGGGACGGTGGCTGGATATGGAAGAAAGATGCAAAAGGCAGACCATGGATGAGCGTTGCCTGTCAGGGTTTGGGTGCCAGTGTTTGGTATCCATGTAAAGATCATCAAAGCGATGAACCTGATGATGGTGCATCTTTAACGATCATCGTTCCTGACAGTTTAGTGGCAGTAGGAAATGGTCGCTTGACAAATAAATCCCAGCTTCCTGATTCCAAATTAAGTGCATATACATGGGCTGTTAAAAATCCGATCAACAATTATCTTATCATTCCTTCCATCGGAAAGTATGTGAACTTCACAGATACAATAATGGGTGAAAAAGGGAAATTGGATCTTAGTTATTGGGTAATGGATTATGATCTCGATAAAGCCAAAGAACAATTCAAACAAGCCAAATTAATGTTGCATGCATTTGAATATTGGTTTGGCCCCTATCCTTTTTATGAGGACAGTTATAAATTAGTCGAATCGCCACATTTAGGAATGGAACATCAGAGTGCCACTGCATATGGCAATAAATTCATGAATGGTTATTTGGGAATGGACCTCAGCGGCACAGGTTGGGGATTGAAATGGGATTATATCATCGTGCATGAAAGCGGGCACGAATGGTTTGCCAATAATATCACTTCAAAAGATATTGCCGATATGTGGGTGCATGAAGGGATAACCGATTACAGCGAAACTTTATTCACTGAATATTATTACGGCATCGAAGCGGGCAATGATTATAATTACGGTCAGCGCAAAGGAATTTATAACAAAGAACCTGTTATCGGTTTTTACGGTGTAAATAAAGAAGGCAGTGGTGACATGTATCCCAAAGGTGCCAATCTGATGCACACAATCCGTCATTCTATCAATAATGATGAACTGTTCAGACAAATCTTACGCGGACTGAATAAAACATTCTATCATCAAACCGTTACTACACAACAGGTGGAAGAATATATCAGCAAACAAGCAGGTTTCAATTATCAGAAAGTATTTGATCAATACTTAAGAAATATATCCATTCCGGTTTTGGAATTTTATACTGATAGTGCTGCATCATCTATTACTTATCGTTGGACAAATTGTGTTAGTGGTTTTAATTTACCCATTGCATTTGTTCCTTCATCCAAAAAGATATTTGTGAATACTGAATGGCAAACAAGTTCTTTAAAAGAGAATGAATTCACATGGTGGAACATCAAAAATATTGAACGCTTATATTATATAAAAGCAAAACAGTTATCTTCCAAGCCTTAAGTAAACGTTCAATCATACAATGAGCAGCATTCGCAAACAAACGATCATCTCAAGCCTTTTGGTGTATATAGGCTTTTTGGTGGGTGCTGTGAATACTTATATGTATGCCAAGAACGGTTCATTTACACCGGAACAAGTCGGCTTGACCAAAATATTTTTGGATCTGGGGCAGAACATCTATGTTTTTGCGAGCTTAGGCGTGATACCTGTGATTTATAAATTCTATCCTTATTATAAAGACAATCTTGAAGACAAAAAGAATGATCTGCTAACATGGGCATTAATAGCATCTTTAATTGGTTTTTGTTTAGTGGTTTTAGGCGGATGGTATTTAGAACCATTGATCGTTCGTAAATATTCTGCACGTTCTCCTTTATTGGTCAACTATTATTATTTGATTTTTCCCTTTGCATTAGGTATGCTTTTATTTTCAGTGATCGAAGGTTTTTGCTGGGTGATTAAAAAAGCAGTGATCTCTAATTTTTTGAAAGAAACTGTGATGCGTTTGACCACTTCTATCTTTATCTTTTTATTTTATTTTAAGGTCATCAGCTTTCATGTATTCATCTGTTTTTTTACCAGTTTATATTTTCTGATCTTTTTTATTTTATTGATCTATCTCCATCAAAATAAAGAGCTGCATTTTACTTTCACAGTGAGCAGGGTGACCAAAAAGTTTAAGAAAAAAATGTTCCAGATGCAGTCATTGCTTTTTGGGGGAACATTGATACAGTCGCTCGCTGCAACCATCGACAGTATGGTGATCGCAGGATTTCAAAGCTTAGGCGCTGTTGGTGTTTTCACGATCGCTCAATATGCAGCCAACATCATACAAGTTCCGCAAAGAAGTATTCAATCCATTTCTGTTAGTGTGTTGTCTAAAGCCTGGAAAGATAAGGATCTGAAAGAGATCAACCGTATCTATCACCGTTCCTCTATCAATTTATTATTGATGTCACTTTTTATTTTCGGTAATGTTTGGCTCAACGCAAAACAAGGCATTGAAACTTTGCATTTACAAAAAGAATACCTCAACGGTTTATATGTGATCATGATCATCGGGTTTGCCAGAATTGTTGATGCAGGCACAGGAGTGAATGGTTTGATCATCGGTACCTCAACCTTTTGGAAATTCGAATTTTTCAGCGGCGTTATTTTATTGGCATTCCGATTACCGCTTACCTGGTTCCTTGTTAAGAATTACGGTATCATTGGTTCCGCTTGTGCAGAGTTAGCTGCCTATTCTGCATATAATTTAGTACGCTTTGAATTTTTAAGAAGGAAATTCAAGATGCAACCTTTTACTTTTAAAACTTTGTACTCACTGCTCTTAGCAGCTATCGCATTTTTCGTTTGCTATTTTTTATTGAATGGAATGGAAGGATGGACAGGAATTATTTTACGGGTAATTTTATTTTCAGTAATGATGATCGGCGGAATATTTTATTTACAACTCACACCCGATGCACATCAATTGTTAGATAATTTCAAAAAGAGAATAAGAAATAATTAAAACAAGTTTCAAGACTACTTAATCACTCTGCCTGCTCCCGTGTAACGGTTCTTCCAATAAGGATCATTCAAATCACTAATGGTCACACCACCGGTTGTTGAAGCGTTCGCAAATCTGTTATTGGTGATATACACACCAACATGCGAAATAACTTTACTTTTCTTCCCGTTTGTATGAAAAAATACAAGGTCGCCTTCCTTCAGTTCTTCTGTTGCGATCTTATCACTCATATTATATTGTTCCTGCGCAGTACGCGGTAATTTAACATGATACACTTCTCCCAGAATATTCATGGTAAAGGCAGAACAATCAATACAATTTTTAGTATTCCCTCCCATACAATATCTCGTTCCCCACCATTCTTCTAATTTTTGCAGTAATGAAACATTGGAAACTTTTTCTACGGAAGCATCCATCATCACTGCATATTTTAATTGCAGCCAATCGGCTTTTTCAATATTTGCTTGTGCATCCGTATTTGTATGATTGGTACTGTCAATTCCTGTTTGATGTTTACCCGTTGCTGTCTTATGTTTCGAAGTGACAGCATTTCCCGGTGTCACTTCAATCCCATCAATAAACTTCACATCCTTTCTTGCAGCTTTTTTGGAATGTGTTTCAGTGGATGTATCCTTTGACGTGATCTTACTTGCAGGCCTGCAACCTGTCATGTAAACAAAGGATATTATGATGATTATTGCAGATGTTAACTTCATAGTTGATGTTGCAAAGTAATTGTCCTGAAGCATTACTGCAAAATCTCTTTACAAGTTTTTCACAAAGTTTGAAAATATGCGGCTATGTGGATAAGTGAGCGCAGTAAACAACCCAACTTGTTTGGATATTTGAAGTTGATTAATTTATATGCCGCAGTTTTCTCATTTACACGTTCACACACAATATTCATTGCTCGATGGTGCAGCAGGAATTGAAAGCTTATATAAAAAAGCAGCAAAAAATAATATGCCTGCCATTGCCATCACAGATCATGGCAATATGTTTGGTGCTTTTGAATTTGTAGCGCAGGCATGGAAGAATACGAAGATTGTCGGGAAAGATGCCAACGGAAAAGATATTCTCGAACCGGTTATCAAGCCGATCGTGGGCTGTGAATTTTATGTGGTGAAAGACAGACACGCCAAAATTTTTACAAAAGATGTAAAAGACGAACGTTTTCATCAGGTATTATTGGCAAAAAATAAACAAGGTTACCAGAATCTGATAAAACTCACATCACTCGGATATATCGAGGGGATGTATAGTAAGTATCCGCGAATTGATAAAGAACTGATCGAAAAATACCATGAAGGATTAATTGCTACCACCTGCTGTTTGGGTGCTTATATTCCTCAAACCATTTTAAAAGATGGCGAGGAAAAAGCGGAACTGGAATTCAAATGGTGGTTTGATATTTTTGGTGAGGATTATTATATAGAGATCCAGCGACACAATATCAAAGAACAGGAAAAGATTAATCCTATTCTTTTAAAATTTGCGAAGAAATATAATGTACCTGTCATTGCAACGAACGACAGTCATTATACCGAACGCGATGATTTTAATGCACATGATATTTTATTATGCATCAATACAGGCGAAAAACAAAGTACACCGGGCTTTGATGATTTTGTAAATGATGAACTGCATGTAAAGAACCGTCGTTTTAAATTTCCTAACGATCAATTCTATTTTAAGAGTACAGAAGAAATGAGTACGCTTTTCAGCGATATTCCTGAATCCATCGATAACACGAATGCCATTGTAGATAAAGTTGAAATACTGAATCTCAAAAAAGATATTCTGCTTCCTGCATTCCCTGTTCCGAAAGAATTCAAGATCCATGGGGATGATAATCTGAATCAGTGGGAATATTTAAAGCATATCACCATGGAAGGTGCAAAGAATCGTTACAATGATCTTACACCTGAATTGCAAGACAGGATTGATTTTGAATTGTTCACTATCAAAACAATGGGCTTTGCCGGATATTTTTTGATCGTGAGTGATTTCATAAGAGCAGGAAGAGAAATGAATGTATTTGTGGGCCCGGGTCGTGGTTCAGCTGCAGGTTCGGTTGTTGCATTTTGTATCGGCATTACGAATATCGATCCTATAAAATATAATTTACTGTTTGAAAGATTCTTGAATCCCGATCGTAAGTCAATGCCCGATATCGATACAGATTTTGATGATGAAGGCAGACAAAAGGTGATTGACTATGTTGTTGAAAAATACGGCAAGAATCAGGTTGCACAAATAATTACTTATGGTACAATGGCTGCCAAAAGCAGCATTAAAGATGTTGCCCGTGTGATGGATCTTCCATTGCCCGAAGCGAATGCATTGGCGAAGATGGTACCCGACAGACCCGGTACAGAATTGCGTCGTGTATTGAAAGCACCACTCACTATTAAAGAAGGTGAAAAATCATTAGAAGAAAAAGAAGGTTATCAGCAGGATGATATTGAAAATATAAAAAAGCTTCGTGAAATTTATAAAGGCAATGATATCCGTGCACAGGTTTTAAAAGAAGCAGAACGTTTAGAAGGTTCCGTTCGCAATACAGGTATCCATGCAGCGGGAATTATCATTGCGCCAAGAGACTTGACAGAGTTGATTCCTGTGGCCACATCCAAAGAATCAAGTTTATGGATGACGCAAATAGAGGGTGGTACTATTGAAGATGCAGGTGTAATCAAGATGGACTTTTTAGGATTAAGAACTTTATCCATTTTAAAAACAGCATTGGAGATCATCAAAGAAATTCATGGTGTTACCATCGATCTGGATAATATTCCGTTAGATGATGAAAAAACTTTTTATCTCTATCAACGTGGTGAAACAAACGGAACATTTCAGTTTGAAAGTCCGGGTATGCAAAAGTATCTGCGTGAACTTAAACCAGATACATTCAATGACCTGATCGCGATGAATGCATTGTACCGTCCGGGCCCTATGTCTTACATCCCCAGTTATATTGCACGTAAACATGGCAAAGAAAAAGTAGTATATGACCTGGCGGTGATGGAAGAATATTTATCCGACACTTATGGCATCACAGTATATCAGGAACAGGTAATGTTACTCAGTCAAACCATTGCAGGTTTCACAAAAGGCGAAGCTGATGTATTGCGTAAAGCAATGGGAAAGAAAGACCGCAAAACCTTGGATAAAATGAAAAGCACTTTCATTGAAGGAGCTTCTTCAAAAGGCCATGCTGCTGAGACGTTGGAAAAAATATGGACAGACTGGGAAGCATTTGCACAATATGCTTTTAATAAATCGCACAGCACTTGTTATGCTTTGGTGGCTTACCAAACTGCTTATTTAAAAGCCCATTATCCAAGTGAATTCATGGCTGCCGTGTTGAATCATTCAGGAGCCATTGAAAAGATCACATTCTTCATGGAGGAATGTAAGAGAATGGGATTAAAAGTATTGGGACCTGATATCAACGAGTCCTTAAAGGGTTTTGCTGTGAATAAAAAAGGCGAGATACGTTTTGGTTTAGGCGGATTAAAGGGTGTTGGCGATAATGCTATTGAAAATATTATTACAGAAAGAAATAAAGACGGTTTATACAAAGATGTTTTTGATTTCATTAAAAGAGTAAATCAAAAATCAGTTAATAAAAAATCTTTGGAAAGTTTAGCATACAGCGGTGCGTTTGATTGCTTCACGCAATTTCATCGTGCACAATATTTTAATATCCCTGATGGTGAAAGGATAAACGGGTTGGAAAAAATCATTGGCTATGGGCAAGTGCAGAATTCATTGACCATGGGAACAACGAATACTTTATTTGGAGATCTACCGCAGATGATGGACGTACCGCCACCAAAAATTGCAACCTGTGAACCATGGACATTAACTGAACTTTTGGAACATGAAAAAGATGTAACAGGCATGTTCATGAGCGGACATCCATTGGATCACTATAAGTTTGAATTAAAGTATTACGGCATCATGCAGTTGAGCGATTTCAATGAATTCAAAGATTCTGTAACGCTCTCGGCATCTAATGCAGGCAAGCCTTTTAAAGTGGCGGGACTGGTGATCGATGTACAACATCGTGTTACCAAAACAGGGAAGAATTTCGGTTCATTCGTTATAGAAGATTTCAGCGGTAAAACAGATTTTATTCTGTGGAGTGAAGATTATGTAAAGTATCAGCACTATTTAGAAAAAGGGCAGAATATTGTGATCACAGGGTTCTTTCGTCAACGATATAATCAACCCAATGTTTTTGAGTTTAAAGTAACAAGTATGATGTTGCTGGAAACCATCAAGCAAACGATGACCAAAAACCTGGAGCTCAATGTGCATCCTATTTCCGTTACAAAATCATTCGTTGATTTTATCGAAAAAAATGTAAAACGGAATCCCGGAAAGGCCTCTCTCCGATTCAATGTTATTGAGCCCATCGAGAATCTGAAGATCAGTTTATACAGTTATGAAAAAGGTTTTTTGATGAATGAAGAAATGGCTGATTTTTTATGGAATAATCCAGATGTAGAAGTAACGGTAGGGTTAGTGAATTAATCCAATTGGAAAACTGTTCATATCCCTTTATTTTCTGTTCATAAACCTGTGCATTCAGCTGCTTTTGCAGTACAAAACAAGTGCGTAACAAAGGGTTCAAATATTTGGAATGGGTTATCATTTCAAACTACTTTTATTCTGCAAATGAAACGATAGTATCCCTTTAAAAAGGATACCAACAAAGTAAAAAGCCGTTGATTAAAAAGTAAAGGAAACGCAAGTGGAACAGAAATTTAATCAATGAGGGAACAGAACAGGATTCTGTAAAAAGAAAACAAGTTGGTTTCGCTCGGCTGAAAGAACATTATGAAAATAATGAGTATATCAGCAGAGAAGGCGGAAAGAAAAAATTCTGTAAAAGGAAGTATTTCTCAGGCCAACATCTACAATTATTGTAAGCTTCCGCAAGCAATGATGAAGATGTAATTGATTCGCAGAAAACCTGCAAAGAAAATCTGCCCTTCAATTAACGCATCGGGTTAGTAAGAAGTGGAAACCGAAAAGAATCCATTGAAAAAACACGATGCCTGTTAACAAGCCGACATTTCGAAAGAAATGAAGGTGATTAACACAAAAGCATCGGATCTGAATAATTAAGCGCAAGTTTAATGAAAACAGGTTTGGTGCTTTTTGTTTTTTGTCACTTTCTGACGTCAATTCAGACCTGCTGTCAGGTTTTTATCACTTTTTCGTCACTAATCACAAGGGTGGATAAGTCAAAACTGCACAAACCGGGCTTTGGATTTATATTTGACATCCCTCTACAAAAGAAATTAATAACCTAATAATTAAAATTAAAAACCATGGCTTTAGAATTTACAGATGCCAACTTTCAGAAAGATGTGTTGGAAAGTGATAAGCTTACAGTAGTTGACTTTTGGGCAGAATGGTGTGGTCCCTGCCGCGCTATCGGTCCTGTTGTAGAAGAATTATCGAAAGAGTATGCAGGAAAGATCAATGTAGGAAAATTGAATGTGGATCATAACCCAACCGTAAGTGTTAATTATGGTATCACTTCTATTCCGGCTATCTTATTTATCAAAGGAGGCAAAGTTGTAGATAAACAAATCGGCGCGGTTCCTAAAAGTGTATTGGATAAAAAAATACAGGCACATTTATAAGATCAAGAATCTTTACAAATAATAATCCCGATCAAAAGATTGATCGGGATTTTTATTTTTTTTAAAGTTATGTTTTGAATATAGCTACTATTTGTTTGAACATATTTTTCAATTTCATGGAACGTCCGAAAACAGGTTCAGGTAAAGGGCCGTTATATGGTTTACCCATTTGCAAATAATATTTGGTGAATGTACCTGCCGTCATCCCCCACTTTAAAATAAATCGATAATAAGCTTTAGGTTTTTTAAATCTTCCTGTAGATTTTGAACCGAAATGATAGACCCTGCTTTTACTTACTCCTTTAAAATTACGAACACCTGCATACCATAATTTCATTGCCACATCAGGATCGGAATAATGTGCAGGAGAGAATTCAACACTGTAACCACCTATTAAGTCCCATACTGAAACATGCATCACACTTGGACTCCAGCTTCCTGCCTGCCAATCTTCTTTTTCGAAACTGTTATATTCTTCGAGCAATTTTTCTTTATTGAAAGACTGAATATCCGTTCCGTAATCTTTATGAATGATACATGGATTACCGGCATAAGGTTCAATGCCTGTCCCGTTTAAAAAGAATAAATGATGTCCGATCTTTTCAATTTCTTCCGCCAGATATTTATCCCAATCAGGCAAGACATACATATCATCATTCAGATAGATCATATATTCTGTTTTCACCAATTGTCTTCCTGCATTCAATCCAAAACATAATCCGATATTATTAAAACTATGCGTATAATCAATATCGGGTTGCGCATTCACCCAATCACTTGTTCCGTCTTTCCCTTCATTGATATGAACAATGATTTGGTGCTTATAGAAAGAATGTTGACGGATACTTTCTACCGCATTGATCAGATAAGGCAGGTTATTCCAAGTTGGAATGAGAATTGAAAATTTTAATCCTTCTTTTTGTAAGCGGTCAACAACCTTGATATCTTCAATCATTCGAATGAATTTAAGGACAAAAGTGAGATAAATTTTGCAGATATAATCGGGTTTGCACTTTAGCATTTATCTTAGCTGCTTTGATTGCTGACTAAATTATTTTTTATGCGATGCAGATTTTGCAGTAAAACGATCCACACCACTTTAATTGATCTGGGGAACACTGCTGTTTCCAATGCATTTTTAAAAGATGATCATTTGAACCATGCAGAAGTAACGTATCCGCTGAAAGTGCTGGTATGCGATAACTGCTTCCTGGTACAGGTTGATGAATTTCAGAAAAGTGAAGAAATATTCACCGAAGAATATGTTTATTTTTCTTCAGTAAGTGCCGGATGGCTGAAACATTCGAAAGCCTATGTTGAAAAAGTGACAGAACGATTCAAATTAAATAAAAATTCGCTGGTTACCGAAATAGCCAGCAATGACGGTTACTTGTTGCAATATTTTAAAGAAAAGAATATTCCTTGTCTGGGTATTGAACCCACTTACAGCACAGCGCAATTATCTATCGCAAAAGGAATTGAAAATGTGATTGAATTTTTTGGTGAAGATCTGGCAACACGTTTAAGCAAAGAAGGCAAACAAAGTGATCTGATATTGGGTAATAATGTACTGGCGCATGTTCCGGGATTGAATGATTTTGTACGCGGATTAAAAATATTGCTGAAACCAAGCGGTGTAATGACTTTCGAATTCCCGCATTTGATTAAGTTGATAGAAAAGAAAGAATTCGATACGATCTACCACGAACATTTCTCTTATTTCTCCTTTTATTTTATCTGCAAATTATTTCGTTTTCATGGCTTTGAAATATTTGATGTGGAACAATTAGAAACACATGGTGGTTCCCTGCGTGTTTTCATCAAGCATAAAGAAAATGAAAATATTAAAATTGAAAATGCAGTAGATGCATTACTAAATGAAGAACTGAAATTGGGTGTAAATAAAATTGAATTTTACAAAGGATTTCAGGAGAAAGCGATCGACATCAAAAATAAATTCTTGCTTTATATTATTGGCGAAAAACAAAAGGGTAAAAAAATAATCGGCTTTGGAGCTGCCGCAAAAGGAAATACGTTTTTAAATTATTGCGGATTAAAATCAGATACGATCGAATGTATTGTGGATGATACGCCCATCAAGCAGGGCAAGTATTTGCCGCAAAGCCATATACCTGTTGTATCACGCGATTACTTTAATACTAACAAACCAGATATTATTGTGATACTTCCCTGGAATTTTAAAGCTGAGATCATCGAAAAGTTAAGCTTCACAAAAGAATGGGGTGCAAAATTAGTGACCTATATTCCCGAATTAGAAGTGAATTGATGGTTCAGTAACAAAAATCTTTATCTTCATGGCAACACCATAAATAAATGCGTATGAGTATTAAGTTCCGTCTCACCGTCATGAGCTTTCTTCAATTCTTTGTATGGGGTGCATGGCTCATTACCATTGGCAATTACTGGTTTGGAACTAAACAATGGAGCGGTGCAGAATTTGGAGCTATCTTTTCTACGCTCGGCATCTCTTCTATCTTCATGCCGGCACTAACAGGGATCATTGCCGATAAATTCATCAATGCAGAAAAACTATACGGTGTATTGCATATTCTGGGAGGCATCGCTTTATTATTTCTTCCTCAGGTAAATAATTCTGTAACTTTTTATTGGATCATTTTCGCAGCCATGCTATGTTATATGCCCACTATTGCTTTGTCAAACTCAGTGGCATATACTATTTTAAAAAACAATGAGTATGATGTTATAAAGGTTTTTCCACCCATCCGTGTTTGGGGAACAATTGGTTTTATTGTTGCAATGTGGACCACCAATCTTTCTGGTAATAAAGCAGCAGCAAATATGTTTTATATAGCTGCTTGCTCTGCAGTAATTTTAGGTATCTATTCATTTACACTACCAAAATGTCCTCCACAAAAATTAATAGCAGATAATGCAAGTTTTGCAGAAAAATTTGGATTAAAAGCTTTTAAACTTTTCGGTACTTATAAAATGGCATTGTTCTTTATTTTCTCTATGTTTCTCGGAGGCGCTTTACAATTGACCAATATGTATGGCGACTCATACATTTCTGAATTTAATAAAATGACATATTATGCAGATTTATTTGCGAAATATGAAACAGTATTCTTACCAAAATTTCATGCATTGGGAAGCTTTTGGGATAAAATAGATTACATTTTTCATTATCCAAATTTGATCCCTTCATTAGTTATCAGATATTCCACTATCATCATGTCTATTTCTCAAATAAGTGAAACTGTTTTTATTTTAGCAATACCATTTTTCTTAAGAAGATTCGGTATCAAAAAAGTAATGCTTATTTCAATGTTGGCGTGGGTTTTTCGTTTTGGGCTATTCGCCTACGGAAATCCGTCCGATGGATTGTGGATGATTGTTTTATCTTGTATTGTCTATGGAATGGCTTTTGATTTTTTCAATATTTCAGGTTCATTGTTTGTTGAAACAACAACAGATGCTTCTATCCGTTCCAGCGCACAGGGATTATTTATGATGATGTCAAATGGCTTCGGTGCCTTTTTTGGCGGATTGGTAAGTGGAATTGTGATCGATAAATTCTTCACACATGCAGGTAACAGAGATTGGCATTCCATCTGGCTTTCATTTTCCGGTTATGCGTTGGTAATCGCTGTTTTATTTGCCATCCTATTCAAGCATAAGCATGATCCCAAAGCATTAGAGAAGGTTCATCATTAACAATGATAAAAATCATATCCTTAATCGTAAATCAGGCTTAGATGTTATAACATCTTGCACGTAAATTTGCAGCACTAAAATTTGTGTACATGATATCGTCACATAACGACATTCAAAGAATTGTTGACCTCACAACAAACCAGGACCTTAAGAAAATCGGACAAAAAATACTCCATAAAGAACGCATCAGTTTTGATGATGGCGTTTATTTATTTGAAAATGCATCACTCGCTTATCTCGGTGCTTTGGCAAACTGGAAGCGAGAATCAATGCATGGCAACAAAACTTATTTCAACCGAAATTTTCATATCGAACCTACCAATGTTTGTGTATTCAGCTGTAAATTCTGTTCTTATTCAAGATTGTATGCACACAAAGAAGAAGGTTGGGAACTGAGCATTGATGACATGTTGAATATTGTAAAAAAATACGATGGTCAACCTGTTACAGAAGTACATATCGTAGGTGGTGTTCATCCTAAGATGAATCTGCAATTCTTTGTTGAATTATTCAAAGCCATTAAAGCACATCGTCCCGAACTGCATATCAAAGCTTTCACTCCTGTTGAATTGGATTATATTTTCCGAAAAGCAAATGTGAGTATTGAAGAAGGAATGAAAATATTGCACGAAGCGGGTCACGATTCTTTACCCGGCGGCGGTGCAGAAATTTTTCATCCTGAAATAAGAGAAAAAATTTGTGCCGATAAAGTAAATGCAGAAGGTTGGTTGGCGATTCATAAAGCTGCACACAAATTAGGAATGCACAGTAATGCCACTATTTTGTACGGACATATTGAAGAATACAAACATCGTGTGGATCACATGGAACGTTTGCGTGAACTGCAAGATGAAACCGGCGGCTTCAATACTTTCATTCCGTTGAAATTCCGCAATAAGGATAATGATATGAGTTATGTGAATGAAAGTTCTGTGATTGAAGACATGAAAATGTATGCAGTAGCAAGACTGTACATGGATAATTTTCCGCACATTAAAGCTTACTGGCCGATGTTGGGCAGACAAAATGCACAACTCACTTTGAGTTTCGGTGTGAATGATCTGGACGGAACCATCGATGATACCACTAAGATTTATTCAATGGCCGGAAGTGAAGAACAGAATCCTGCCATGTCAACCACACAATTGGTTTCGTTAATTAAACAGGTGAACAGAGAGCCTGTTGAACGTGACACAGTTTACAATATCATAAAAGATTACAGCAATATAGAATTGGAAGAAGTAGAAGCAAATCCTTTACTGAATTAGGTTTCAAACTTTTTCATTTCATAGCATCGACTGTTGTGTAATTCACTTGAGCTTTACTGAGAAATAATAGAGTTTAAAAATGCAATTAAATAGTAATTTATAAATTTGAATGTGAATTAATCTTAGAATTTATAGTTGTAATTCTATGAATAGAAGGTCTTCATTTTTACATTCTTTATTATCAATAATTCTATTTTTAATTTCATCATGTTCCAGCAATGAAATTGTTTTAGATAAGGTTAGCTATATCCCTTATGACTATGAATATTTTCACAGCAATTTGCATTTCGGTAAAGATCCAAAATCGATGGAACTGAAAAATGAGTTCATTCTTATATTAGGAAGTATAGATACAACATCAGAAACTCCTCCCATAAAAATGGCATTTATTTCTATTAACAATAAAACGATTCAGCTTAACTTAATCAAGGAAAATATTCAAAACAAACAAATCATTAAAGAGTATACTGGAAACGGGTATGAACTTTTGATCAGATACCCAATAAAACAAGAAGGAGATCATACCAAATTTTCTGAAAGTCATCTTACCATAAAACATGAAAAATTAAAGTCAGAGTATGAAGTTATTTGTGAGTCGGGGTATCATTAAACTGGCGCAAGTGTTCCGAAGGATCACTTGTGACTGATTAATGCAAGTGGATTGTATCCGCATTAAATAAAACAAGTCAGGCATCTGTTAGATGGCTGACTTGTTTTATGATGAAAATAGACTAACACTCAGGCAAACTGAGCGGAACATTAATTGCCAAACCGCCATCGGCAGTTTCTTTGTATTTACTGTTCATGTCCAAAGCTGTGTCCCACATGGTTTTGATCACTTTATCCAAACTTACTTTTGCAAAATCTGGCGTGCTTTGCAAAGCCAATTGAGAAGCAGTGATCGCTTTAATGGCACCCATGGTATTACGTTCAATGCATGGAACTTGTACCAATCCACCAATCGGATCACATGTTAAACCGAGATGATGTTCCATCGCAATTTCGGCAGCCATTAAAACTTGTCTTTGTGTTCCACCCAGACTTTCAGTTAATGCTGCAGCAGCCATGGCACTGCTCACTCCTATCTCTGCCTGGCAACCACCCATTGCAGCAGAAATGGTGGCGCCTTTTTTAAAGATGCTGCCGATCTCTGAAGCCGTTAATAAAAACCGGATGATCTTATCTTCAGTATTGCCAGCACAAAAAGTAATAAAGTATTGCAGCACTGCAGGAATAACACCTGCAGCACCATTTGTGGGTGCAGTAACCACTCTTCCGAAAGATGCATTCTCTTCATTCACTGCCAAAGCAAAACAACTTACCCAATCCAATGTATAAATAAAACTTTCGCCGCCTTCGCGAATGGATACAAGCCATTCATTATAATTTTTATCTTGTTTTCCGTTGAGTAATTTTTTATTTAACCCGAATGCTCTGCGATGCACTTGCAATCCGCCCGGCAATTCACCTTGTGCATGACAACCGCGATAAATGCAATCTTTCATCGCCTGCCATATCTTCCAAACACCTTGTTTGGTCTCGTTTTCAGGACGCCATGTATTTTCATTCTCCAAAACAATTTCATTGATGTTCATTCCCGTTTTCATGCACCAATGCAATAACTCATCAGCAGTATTGATGGGAAATGGTAATTCAACAGCTTGCTTTTTATTGTTGCCTTCCCCTTCTTTCACCACAAATCCACCACCGATAGAATAAAATGTTTCACTAAATTTTTCTCCATTTTTTAATTCGATCAAAAAAGATAATCCGTTGGGATGAAAAGGCAATGATTCAGCAGAAAGGAATTGTATTTGTATAGGTGGATCAAAATCGATCCATACTTCATTACCCAAATGCAATTGCTTAGAATGATTGATGGCATTGATCTTTGGCGTGATAGAATCAACAGGAATCGTTACCGGATCTTCATTGCACAATCCCAACATTACTGCAATATCAGTTCCATGCCCTTTACCGGTTTTTGCCAATGAACCGTATAATAAAACATGAACAGAAACTGTTTCGCTCAGATCGGTCTTACTTTTGATAGATTCAATACATCGCATTGCAGCACGCCATGGGCCAAGTGTATGAGAACTGGATGGTCCCACACCAATTTTAAACATATCAAAAACCGAAATAGATTCGTGCGGCATAGCAAAGATTGTTATTCAAAAATAGTGAAACAATGGCTCAGTTGTTCGCCAAATCACATTCATGAATTTTAATTAAGTTTGATTTATGCAAAGAATTTTACTTCTCCTGATTTTCTGGTTATATGTGCATGAAGTGATTGCACAAAAAAGTCAAAATAAGGCTGTTGATCTTTTAGAGAACTTAATGAAAGCAAAGCCGGAATATTTCTCATCCATACTTTCCAACAGAGACAGTTTGAATGTGCAGATCATTTATACTCAAATAGATCGTGATAAAAATAATAAACCATCTTTTACAGAATATTCCTTTAATCTGAATAATGATCATTATTTCTATCCTGCCAGTACCGTAAAAATGCCGGTTGCTTTTTTAGCATTAGAAAAATTAAATGAACTGAATAAAGCAGGATTGAACAGAAACACAACTATGATCACTGACAGTAATTCTGAAAAAGAAGAAATTATTTTTACCGACCCAAAAACCGAGAACAGCAAGCCTTCTGTTGCAAATTATGTGAAGCAGATATTTTTGGTGAGTGATAATGATGCGTTCAATCGTTTGTACGAATTTGTAGGTCAGCAAACCATTCAGCAAAAATTAAAAGAAAAAGGATATAGTGATGCTGTTATCCGTCATCGTTTACAGATCAGTTTAACCGATGCACAAAATCGTTTAACAAATCCTGTTTCTTTTTATGATACGTTGGGAAATCTTGTTTATCATCAGGATGAACAAAACAGTAAGGCAATTTTCCCTTTACTGAATAAAAAAGTCGGGAAAGGATATTTTAAAGGTTCACAGTTCATCAATGAGCCGCTTGATTTTTCATTGAAGAATCGTTTGTATCTGCAGGACCTGCATCATATTCAAAGAAGCCTTTTATTTCCTGAATCAGTTGACACAAAGCAAAGGATCAACATAAGTAAAGATGATCGTGATTTTATTTTGCACTGGATGAGTGCTTATCCCGAAGAAAGTAAATATCCTTATTATGACACAGCCCATTATTGGGATGCATATTGTAAGTTTTTATTGATCGGTTCCGAAAAAGAAAGCATCCCTTCCAATATCCGCATCTTTAATAAAGTGGGTGATGCTTATGGATTTCTGACAGATATCGCTTATATCATAGATACAGAAAAAAAGATCGAGTTCATGTTATGTGCAACCATCTACTGCAACAGCGATGGTATTTTGAATGATGATAAATATGATTACGAAACAGTGGGTTACCCTTTTATGAAACACTTAGGTCAATTGATCTATGAATATGAATTAAAAAGGAAAAGGAAATTTGTTCCCAATCTCAATGAATTCATTATTGATTATAAAAACAATCAATAATACAAAGTCCCGAAGTTTCCTTCAGGACTTTTTATTTTATCCATATGCCATTCATCAATATTATTGATTGCCAACAACCACTTTCGCTTTCTTGTACTGCACATTATCTCCATCCAATGCGATCAGATAAACACTGCTGCCTGCATTGCTTCTGTTGATATCTACCTGAACTGTATTCTGTCCTGTTACTGCAGCCACCTGTTGTGATTGCAGCACTTTTCCTGTTGTCAGTTCTATCACCCGCAATGTTAACTGTGCCGACTTATCACTCATAAAGCTGCAAGTGAATTTGTTCCCTGTTGCCGGATTAGGATACACCAATACTTCTTTTGCACTCAGACTTTCCAGATAACTTACTGTCTGCTTCGCAAAACTGATACTGTTTAGTGTTGTATTGATCACACTTGTTTGGCCTGTGCCAACTTCTATTGAGAATACAACGGTGGTCACATCATTCGCACTGATCTTATCTTTCGTTGCTGCTGATACAAATGCATCCATCGATACATAATAATCCTTCGCCTCTTTATTCAACGGTATCAATGTACTGTATTGATCTGACCAGTTTGCGATCGAGTTCTTCACCAATGTTATTCTCAGATTATATCCGCCTGATGCTGTAAGCCTCAATGTCTTGTAGGATGTGAGGTCTTGTGCCACACCTCCACCTTTCAGTAACTTGAATACAGATACATAATCCGAACCGTTTGCATTTACCTGTACATTTCTGAACACAGGTAATTCATCTGACAAATAGGTCTTGTTCGTATCATTGGTTATCGCAAAGCTGCTTACTGTTGTGGCCGGTCCTGCACCGTATGACCATGTTCCGTCTGCCATGTACACCACATCCTGTAATTGGTTGTTGATATACATCGAGATCGTTGATGCATATATATCACTCATCGGTATGGTGATAGATCCTTTACCGTTTGCTGCAACTGCGAATGGTATTGTTCTCTTCGTTGTTGTTGTTGACAGTTCATTTGATTTGTCTTCCACCACAAAATAACCGTTACCGTTTGTTTGATTATTTGTTACTGATAACACCAGATCTGTTTTGTCTCTGCTGCCTGATGTGATATAAGTATCCGGTAATTTCTTGGCACTGATATATTGTACCGGCATATTGGATTGCAGGTTGCTGATGATCTCTGTTGCCATATCCGTCACCATCGTTGGTGATACTGCCCATAACTGGATATTATACATCGTTTCATCTGCTGTGTAATCCTGATTCAGCCAGTTGGATTGCAATGTATAATTGTTTCTTCCTGTCTTTGCTCCTATCACAAAACTCATCGCATATTCTGTACTGCCATCGGCATCTTTCAATGTGTAGGCGATCATATTCATATTGTTCACCACAACATTCTGCATCCCTGTTAATACTGAGCCTTTCAATCTGTCACAAATAGCTTTGGTGTGATCATACACTGCATTGCTCGTTTGTGTACCGAAGCTTACTGCTTTAGCTTGATTGTTCAATGTATAATCAATAGACAATACATCTGTTGCATTGGTGATCGATGGTATATCGGTTGGTGTGCTGATATACGATGTGAAATTATATTTACTGAATTTTTGTTGTAAGATATCTGACAGCGTTAATTTACTGTTACTGCCAAAGCCCATCGTTGTTGCTCTTGCTGCTGTTTCTCCAACAGGTGTCATTACACTGTAATCAACAGGTTGTTGCAGACTGTTGATCGCTTTAGTGTATATACGTTTCACGATCGCATCTCCCAGATCTTTACTTTCCAATCCGCCGCCGCCACCGCCACTAACGCCTCCTGATGATGGACAATAATAATACACTATTGTTGCTGTATCAGTGGCTGTTGTACTGATCACTGCTGTATCATTACCCGTTGGGAAACTTGCCGAGAAATTAGTATTGGTGTAAACTGTTAATGCTATTGAATCAGTTCCTTTATAGTTTGCAAGATTAGCTGCTGATGTGAATACAGTTGAATCTGTCTTCGCACTGGTATGCGGACCAAAATCTTTACCACTTGTTCCTGCAAAATCTTTTACTCCATCAAAGCCTGTTGAAGAAAAACTATCTATGATTGTTGGTGGTGTGATACCATACAAGAATCCCGGAGCATAAAAGTCCATCGTTCCATCCACCTGAATATTCACGAGACGCTTAGTTCCTGGAGCCATATTACCGGTGATCTCTACTTTATTATTTGTAGTGAATGAACCATTATTGATCACTTTTACTGCAAGCAATGTTCCTAATGTGGTATCAAATTTTGCAGCCTTTTGTTGTTTCAGATTTGAACTTGCCCAATCTGTTGTACTTCTCGGGAATATTAATGTTTGTGTGATGGTTGTTGCAGTGGCTGCATTACATACTGGTACAGCATCCATTGCTTTTGAAGCAGGTGTTACCAACACTGTTTGATAAGAAGTATCTGAACATCCGCCCGTATTGGTAGCGATCAGCCTAACATTATATATTCCAATATTTGAATACGATTTTGTTGGTGTTTGTAATGTTGAAGTAGTGCCATCACCAAAATCCCAACTATAAGTATCGCCTGCAGCATTACTATACACTACAAAACCAAAACTGTTACCGGTTAAAGGTTGTGTGGTAGTGAGATAATTACTTGTATAAGCCCAGTCTGTTGGTTTAACAGGATTATTTATCACCGCAGTTGTGGCAGAAGATGAAATACATCCACCTGCACTCTTCGCAGTAACTGAATACGTTCCTTTAACAAGTAATGAGAATGTTGCACTTGATTGATAGTTTGTTCCATCAATACTATAACTCATACCAACACCTGTTGGTGCAGTTACCGTAATTGTTCCTGTTGTTGTATTACAAGTTGGTTGTGTTATGCTTACTGTTGGTGCAGATGGTTTATCTGTAACGGTTAATATTAAAGTAGCAGCACTATCACAACCTGCAGCATTTGTTAAGTGTGCAACATAAGTTCCTGCCGTTGAATAATTAGTTCCGTTGAATGAATATGAACCTCCTGCACAAATACTTGCATTCGTTGTACTGCTTGATGTTGCTTTAACGGTTAATACTAAAGTAGCTGCACTATCACAACCTGCTGCATTCGTTAAATGTGCAACATAAGTTCCAGCAGTTGAATAATTAATTCCATTAAATGAATATGAACCTCCTACACAAATACTTGCATTCGTTGTACTGCTTGATATTGCTTTAACTGTTAATACTAAAGTAGCTGCACTATCACAACCTGCTGCATTCGTTAAATGTGCAACATAAGTTCCAGCAGTTGAATAATTAGTTCCGTTAAATGAATATGAACTTCCTGCACAAATACTTGCATTCGTTGTTGAAGCTGAACTCGCAGAAATGCTGTTTACAACAGCCGAAGTTGAGCTGCTTGTTCCATTAGGTGATAATACGGTAACAGAATAACTTCCCGCAGAAACATTTGTCAAATTCTGAGAGGAAGATCCATTACTCCATACAAATGTATAAGGTTGTGCACCTCCTGATACTGTAAGATTAATAGCTCCATTATTACCAGAACATGTTGCATTAACAACTGATGTTGTAATGTTTGGAGAACATGCAGAATGACCCGAAGCCTTTGTAGTATTTTGTACAGCACAGTTTTGATCATACCAACTTAGAACCATTGTATTACTGCCCCATGAAATTCCTCCCGGCGTATTCGTATAATAAGGAGTACTATAATAATAAATAGTTGAATTTGCCGGTATTATACCTGAACCTGTTTGAGAAGTGCCATAAATAGTCCACGTATATGGAATTGCAATGGAATTATTATTAATCACTCTCCATGCTAAATGAGATGTAGGCGTGTCAGAGCACATGGAAGTTAGTGTTAATGCCGAAATAACACCAGGATAAGAATATGCTGCAATATTTGTTGAAGCAGAATTTCTGCAACCATTAGCATCTGTTCCTGTTACTGAATAAGTTCCTGCAGAATTTATGTTTATTGAAGTATTGGCAGAACTGTTTGACCATAAATATGAAACTGCTCCCGACCCTATTAGTGTTATTGTTCCTGAAGAACATGATGTAAATGCACCTGTTTGTTGAATACTGACAGAAGGTAAAGGATTCACCGTAATGGTCATTGTTGCTGTTGTTGCACATTGACCTGCTGTTGGTGTAAACGTGTAAGTTGTTGTGGCGGTATTATTCAATGCAGGTGACCAGGTGCCTGTGATACCATTTGTTGAAGTTGTTGGCAATGCACTCAATGCTGAACCTGAACAGATCGCTCCAACTTGTGTGAATGTTGGAACTGGCGTAGCAGGTTGAGCAGACATGATACCTGTTGTAGCTGTAGAAACACATCCACTTGTATTCTTCGCAGTAATGGAATAACCGGCACTTGCTGCAACTGTGAAAGGTGTTGCATAAGATGCATAGTCTATACCATTTGTACTGAAGGTCAAACCTGTTGTTAATGATGTTATCGCAACTGAACCATTCGAAGAAGCACAAGTTGGTACTGTCACACTAACTGTCGGTGCTGATGGTATTGAAGGTTGTGCATTGATGGTTGTACCTGCTGAAGATGTACATCCTCCTGTATTCTTTACTGATATGTTATGTGCACCTGCTGTAACAGTAGTAAATGTTGCTGATGTTTGATAAGTTCTTCCGTCAATACTGTATGTATAACCTGAACCAGTTGGTGATGCTACTAGTATTGTTCCTGTAGCAACACTGCAAGTTGGTTGGGTTAATGTGAATGTTGGTGATGCAGGTGATGAACAGCCACAACCTGTGACTGTTGGTGCAAAAGTTGCAAAATGTATTTCTCCTCCCGCTGTTTGTGAATAAGACTGGCCAATCACCTGTCCTTCAATATTTGAATTATTGCCAGACTTGGAAATATCTGCAAAAGGCGCAAAAATTGTTCCTTCAATAGCCGCACCTCCCGTTATGTTTAAAGTGGTTGTATTGTAAAAATTATAGATAATGTATGCACAGTTTGATTGTCCGCCAAAACCACCATTGGTCCAGGAATTCCAATTAAAGGTTCCTGAAGCATTTACATTAATGATCAATACATGATTCGCATCAGGTTGATTATTGAAAGTGAAATTATTACATGCTGTTAATTCAGCACCTGTTACATTTAAAATATTATTACCGCTTGCTAAATTAATTTTGATTTGCCCGCCCGGTGTATGATTTAAAACGTTTGTAATAGAAGTTGAACTATAATCGCCATTTGGATTGGTCAGATTAGCATTGGCAGTACATGCTGCAATAGCGGTCGAAGTTGCCTGCATGGTTGTGAATGCTCCGGCAAAATCAAGAGTATTTGCTTGAAATATCGGATTATTGGATGCACTTACATTTCCTAAATCGGAAGCATGTGCAGATAATGCAATATTAGGAGAACCGTTATAATCCGTGGAAGGTGTTATACGTATGGGAGAACCTGCATTGTTGTTATCGAGATACCATGCTTTAGAACCATTTTGATTTCCGATCCTTACATAGCCATTGTTCAATACCTGCAAAGAATTGCCTCCGTTATAATTTACTTTTCCTGCAACCAATAAAGCAATATTCAGCCCATTCAGTTGATAGGAAAAATTACCATGGTTGCCTACATTATAATTTCCTCCGATGGTAAGATCGCCACCAATGGCAGCAGCGCCATCCATTTCACTTGTATAAAAAGAAGCCCCGTTTTTAACAAATACATTAAAACCTTGAGCAGGTGCGGTAGGGCTTTGTGCGTTACTTATAAATGCTGTAGACAACAACATTATAAGGAAAAGTTTGGACAGTAAATTTTTTCTCATAAAATGTTTTCAGATTATGATTTTTCACAGCGAAAGAGGATTTTGTAGTACAATCAAGTACAAAACGTGTGGTAAATATATTTTCTATGAGTCTGAAATCTTTACAGCGTAGCGCTACTTTAAGGGCTATTAAATCTCTTTAATTGCATTTTAATTAAATGCTTAAAATTCACTTAAAGAAAAAAGAAAAATAAGACTACAAACAACACATAATCCTTTACAGGATTAAGAAGCAGAGGAATAACCAGACTTAATTAAAATATTTTTATTAAATACATAATGATTTATACATATTCAATTAAGCTAAATAATTTTATACAGGCGGCAGAAAATATTGATTTAAAATAATTATCATATATGTAATGTGCTTGAATAAAAAAAGACAATCTCCAATAAGATTGTCTTTTACAATAACTGTCGGGATGACAAGATTTGAACTTGCGACCCCACGCCCCCCAGACGTGTGCGCTACCGGGCTGCGCTACATCCCGAAAACAAAGGGTTGCAAATATAAGAGCTAATCGAAATTTTCGGGCTATATTGCACAAAATTTTACACCCGCCACATGAAGATTCTTCTAAGGAAGGTTTTAGTAGCCGATGTCAACTCAAGTTTCGATCATTCAGTCAAGGATATTCTAATTGAGGACGGAAAAATAGTTTCCATAAAAGATAATATATCTGCGAAAGCAGATGCAGTAATTGAAGAAGAAGGATTAACAGTTTCCCCTGGATGGATCGATGCATTTGCTCATTTTTGCGACCCCGGTTACGAATTTAAAGAAACCATAGAATCAGGTGCTGCTGCGGCGGCGGCAGGAGGATTTACTCACGTATTTGTTTTGCCCAATACCAACCCCCTTGTTCAAAGTAAATCGCAGGTGGAATATATCGTTCAAAAATCAAAATCACTTGCTGTAAATATTCATCCTCTTGGTGCTATCACAAAAAATATTGAAGGAAAAGATCTGGCCGAAATGTATGACATGCATGCAAGCGGAGCCATTGCTTTCAGCGACGGATTACAACCTGTTCAAACCCCGGGTCTCTTTTTAAAAGCATTACAATATGTAAAAGCATTTGACGGAATATTAATTCAAATGCCCATTGATAATACAATCGGCTCACATGGCTTGGTGAATGAAGGAATTATTTCTACGCAATTAGGATTGCCCGGCATCCCTGCAATTGCAGAGGAAATAATGATCAAAAGAGATATTGAATTAGTTAGATACACCAACAGTAAACTGCATCTCACCGGAGTAAGTACAGAAAAAAGTGTTCAACTGATCAAAGCCGCAAAAGCAGAAGGATTATTAATTTCCTGTAGTGTTACACCGTATCATCTTTTCTTTTGTGATGAAGATCTGCAGGATTACGATACCAATTTAAAAGTAAATCCGCCGTTACGTTCCAAACAAGATATGTTGGCTTTGAGAAAAGCGGTGATTAATGGAACTATTGACTGCATTGCATCTCACCATATTCCTCAAAACTGGGATAATAAGACCTGCGAATTTGAGTACGCGAAAAACGGCATGATCGGTTTAGAAACATCTTTTGCAGTTGTGAACGATATATTACCCAAATTAACAACTGAACAATTAATAAAATTATTCAGCTTTAATGCAAGAAGCATTTTTAAAATCACTTTACATACAATTGAAGAGGGAGCAGACGCGGACATCACATTGTTCAACAGAAATAAAAACACTTTACTGACGAAAGAAAATATCAAAAGCAAATCATCCAACTCTCCTTTCCTCAATAAAGAATTAAAAGGAAAAGTGATCGGCATTATCAACAAAGGGCAATTATTTTTGAATTAATCTTTCACTAATTTTCATGGAACAAAAAATAACATCACACATACGCAAAGGATTATTTATCGCCTTGATATTGATCATTGTGAATGTTGTCGGTCAATTAACTAAATTAATTTATGAAGATTGGTATCGATGGATTGGGACAGCGATCTATATTATATCAATTATTACTTCTACTATTTATTTCAGTACGCAAAATAATCAAAACGTAAATTTTGGAATTTTATTCACACATAGTTTTAAAGCAACTGCTGTAATTACCTGTATCTTGTTTCTATATACTTTGATTTCTGTGTATATTTTATTCCCCGGGCAAATTGACCATTTTGTACAATTGGGAGTAGAAGAAGCGAAGAAACAGGGAAAGACTGCAGCTGAAATGCAGGAAGGAATGGTCATTGCAAGAAAAGTATTAGTAATTTCATTTTTAGCCGGTGGTTTAATGATCAATTTAATTACCGGTGCGTTGGGTGCTTTATTGGGAGCTGCCATTGCAAAAAAGAATCCGAATTTTAATCCAACACAGCAATAGAAATGGACTTATCGATCATCATACCTCTTTTAAATGAAGGAGAATCATTGCCCGAATTAAGTGCATGGATCGAACGTGTGCTAACAGAAAACGATTTATCATACGAAGTGATATTTATTGATGATGGAAGCACTGACAATAGTTGGAATGTGATTGGAAATATCTCTCAAAAAAATAATTGTTTTAAAGGAATAAAATTTCAACGCAACTATGGAAAGAGTGCTGCATTGAATGAAGGCTTTAAAGCAGCTAAAGGCGATGTGGTAATTACAATGGATGCTGACTTACAGGATTCTCCCGATGAAATACCCGAATTAAGGAAGATGATCATTGAAGGTGGATTTGATATTGTAAGCGGATGGAAAAAGAAACGTTACGATAACACGCTTACCAAAAATATCCCTTCTAAAATATTCAACGCTGCTGCACGTTTGAGCAGTGGTATCAAATTGCACGACTTTAATTGCGGGCTAAAAGCTTACAAAAGAAAAGTGGTAAAAAGCATTGAAGTATTTGGCGAAATGCATCGTTATATTCCTGTGATTGCAAAAGGCGCAGGTTTTAAAAAGATTGGAGAAAAAGTTGTTGAACATCGTGCCAGAAAATATGGCGTTACCAAATTTGGATGGGAACGTTTTGTGAATGGTTTCCTTGATCTTTTCACGATCAGTTTTGTGAACAAATTTGGTAAAAGGCCGATGCACTTCTTTGGTTTGTGGGGAACCGTATTTTTTTTAATCGGGCTTGCAAGCGTTATTTATCTGATTGTTTCAAAATTTATTTATACTGACTTTTCTTTAACCAACAAACCTGCATTTTATATTGCCTTGACAGCCATTCTGGGTGGTATGCAGTTATTTCTTTCCGGTTTCGTAGCTGAACTCGTTGCGAGAAACGCAGCAGAAAGAAATGTTTATCTTATTGAAGATAGAATTGGTCTTTCTTAATTTTATTTCATGAAAGAAAAAGTTATAATCATCGGTCCTGCACACCCTTTGCGTGGAGGTTTGGCTTCATTTGATGAAAGATTGGCAAGACAATTTCAGCAACAAGGTTTTGATACAACTATTTATACTTTCTCTTTACAATATCCCGATTTTTTATTTCCGGGAACAACACAATATTCATCTGAGCCTGCGCCAATGAATATTAAAATAAAAGTGTGCATCAATTCTGTGAATCCGTTGAACTGGATAAAAGTAGGCAATGAATTAAGAAAATTAAAACCCTCAATCATTGTTGTACGTTATTGGCTTCCGTTAATGGGACCCTGTTTAGGAACAATTCTTAGATTAGCGAAAAGAAATAAATTCACCAAAGTTGTTTGCATTGCCGATAATGTCATTCCGCATGAAAAACGTTTCGGCGACAAAGCATTCACTCAATATTTTGTAAAACCGATCGATGCTTTTGTAACGATGAGTGCAAAAGTGTTGAATGACTTGAAATTCTTTACACAAAAGCCTTCCAAACAAATCGTTCATCCTTTATATGATAATTTTGGTGAAGCAACTGCAAAAAATATTGCAAGAGAAAAATTAGGTTTGAATATTGATGACAAAATAATTTTGTTCTTTGGTTTTATCAGAAAATATAAAGGTTTGGATATTTTATTGGAAGCAATGAATGATCAAAGGATCAGAAAATCAAATATCGAATTATTGGTGGCAGGAGAATTTTATGAGGACAGAAAATTGTATGACGATATTATTGCACAATTAAACATTTCATCTCAACTGATTTTACGAACAGAATTTATTTCTGACAGCGAAGTGGCTTACTATTTAAGTGCTGCAGATTTTGTGATTCAACCTTACAGAAACGCAACACAAAGCGGTGTTACTCCCCTCGCCTATCATTTTGAAAAACCAATGCTGGTAACGAATGTAGGAGGATTACCTGACTTAGTTCCCGACGGAAAAGTTGGATTGGTTGCAGAACCTAACGCAAATTCAATTGCTGAAAAAATTCTTGAATTATACGAATTAGGCGAAGAATATTTTTTACCGCAACTTCGCGAAGAGAAAAAGAAATACAGCTGGAAGATTTTAGTGGATACGATTATTGAGTTATAAGTTTTGAATGATGCTTGATGAGTTGGCGTACAAGTGTGCGACGCAACAGAGGTTTAATTAAAATACTACAGCTGGTAAAAAAATAAAAATGATCTACAGAAGTAAAGCTCCATTAAGATTAGGCTTGGCAGGTGGCGGAACCGATGTGAGTCCGTACAGTGATGAGTTTGGCGGCGCCATTTTAAATGCAACCATTTCATTATTTGCTGCTGCATCCATTGAACCTATTGAAGAAAATGGAATTATTATTCAGGCATTGGACAGAAAAGAAGAACAACGTTTTGAATGGATGAATCAATTACCGATTGATGGAACTTTAGATTTGGTGAAAGGTGTTTACAACCGCATTCAAAAAGATTATGGATTGCCTTTAACTAATTTTCGTTTATCCACTTTTGTGGATGCACCGGCAGGAAGCGGATTAGGAACATCTTCAACTTTGGTTGTTGCTATAATAGGTGCCTTTGTTGAAATGCTGAAACTTCCATTGGGTGATTATGATATTGCGCATTATGCGTATGATATTGAAAGAAATGATCTGGGATTAGCCGGTGGCAAACAGGATCAATACGCTGCAACCTTTGGCGGCGTTAACTTTATGGAGTTTTATGATGGTGATAAAGTAATTGTAAACCCTTTGCGTATTCGTCAGGAATATTTGAATGAGCTTGAAAATAATCTTGTATTGTATTATACTTCAAGCAGCAGGGAAAGTGCGACTATCATTAAAGAGCAACAAAAAAATGTAACCGAAAAGGATGCAAAAAGTATTGAAGCCATGCATCACTTAAAAGAACAATCACGAATGATGAAAGAAGCTTTATTGAAAGGACGTTTGCATGAAATAGGTGAAATTTTGGATTATGGTTTTGAGCAGAAAAGAAAAATGGCACACAATATTTCTAACAGTTTGATTGAAGAAATGTACACCTCAGCAAAAAAAGCAGGTGCAACCGGCGGAAAAATAAGTGGTGCTGGTGGTGGTGGTTTTATGACCTTTTATTGCCCGAATAATACCCGATACAAAGTAATCGATACATTGAATACTTTTGGCGGTATTATAAGACCATACCAATTTACACAACATGGTTTAACAACATGGACAACATTATAATTATAAATTAAGAATTAGTAATTAAAAATTATGAGTGAACAGATAAAAAAAATAATTGCAGCATCGATTGAAACAAAAAAACAAATTTTGAATGATGATGAAATGCTGCAAAGATTGACTAATGTGGTTGATGTGATCAGCAAAACATTCCAAAACGGTAATAAAGTTTTGTTTTGCGGTAATGGAGGCAGCGCTGCAGATGCACAACATCTGGCAGCAGAATTCAGCGGTAGATTTTACAAAGACCGAAAAGCTTTGCCAGCAGAGGCTTTGCACTGTAATACGTCCTATCTAACAGCAGTTGCAAATGATTATAGTTATGATGTTATTTATGCGAGATTGGTTGAAGGCATTGGTGTAAAAGGTGATGTTTTAATTGGATTAAGCACGTCGGGTAACTCAAAAAATATTGTACAGGCATTTGAAACGGCAAAAGAAAAAAGGATTATCACTATTGGTTTTACAGGTGCTGGCGGCGGTAAGATGAAAGAAGTTAGTGATTATTTATTCGATGTTCCATCAAACGATACTCCGAGAATTCAGGAAAGCCATATTTTATTAGGGCATATTATTTGTCAATTAGTTGAAGAAAAAGTCTTCGGATAATGGCTATCAATGAAGCCATAATTCTTGCCGGCGGACTTGGCACCAGATTACGCAGCACCGTTCCTGACCTTCCTAAATGCATGGCACCGGTGAACGGAAAACCTTTTATTGCATATGTGATCGAACATTTACAGGAACAAGGAATTGATACATTTATTTTATCCTTGGGATATAAAAGTGAAGCGATTATTGATTTTATCAATCGCCAATATTCTTCTGCAAATTTTCAATTTGTTATTGAAGAAGAACCATTGGGAACAGGTGGCGCCATTCAATTAGCATCTTATAAAGCAACAACTGAAAATGTAATTGCAACAAATGGTGACACATTATTCAAAGTCAATCTGGGTAAGCTTTATGCAATACATCAAGAACAAAAAGCAGAATGCACTCTTTCCTTAAAGCCTATGAATGATTTCAATCGATATGGTGTTGTTGAATTAAATGAAAATGATTCAGTCGCATCATTTAAAGAAAAACAGTTCTATAAAAAAGGATTAATCAATGGTGGTTTATACGCTTTGAATGTGAACTCATTTCTCGAAAAAGAACTCTCAAACAAATTTTCTTTTGAAAAAGATTATTTAGAAAAATATTTTGCCGGTCGAAGAATGTTCGGTTCTGTGCAGGATGAATATTTTATTGATATCGGCATTCCTGAAGATTACAGTAGGGCCCAAAAAGAATTATTATGATTGATCTGAAAAATATCGACAAAAGTTGGACATTATTCTTAGATCGGGATGGTGTTATCAATTATGAAAAAAAGAATGAGTATGTTCTGCATTGGGAAGAATTTATTTTCATGCCCGGTGTAAAAGAAGCCTTAAAAATATTGAACCCGTTATTTGGAGTAATTGTTATCATAACCAATCAAAAATGTATCGGTAAAGGGATATTAACAACAGAAGAATTAAGTATCATTCATCAAACTATGTTGAATGAAATTAAATTAGCCGGCGGCAGAATTGATGAAATTTATTTTTGCCCTGATCTCGAAGACAGCTCTCCCAATCGAAAACCGAATCATGGTATGGCATTGCAGGCTAAGCATGATTTTCCACAAATAAATTTTTCAAAGACCCTGATGATCGGCAATAAATTAAGCGACATGCAGTTTGCCAGAAATGCAGGAGTGGCAAGCGTTTTCGCTGCTACAACTAATCCTGATACACCTGATCCACATCATTTGATTGACCTTAGGGTCAATGATCTTCTTTCTTTTGCTACAGCTTTAACAAAAACCTAAAATCATTTTTAATTTCAGCTTTATTGCTTTTTCATTCATCTGCATTGTAACTTAGTTGCAATAAAATTGTATGAAAAAACTTTCATTTGTCATTTTAGTGTTTTTGTGTTTGTCATCTAATGCGCAAAGCATTTCAGAACCCAACATGAAACGCCTGCAGCAAATAGAGGACTCTATTAAGCATTTTGCAGCAGACATTGTGACTGCAGATGAATGGATTGACCGTTTTCGGGCAGACAGTTTTTTTACACGCGGATTTGTGAGAGCCTTAGTAATAAATAATTCTTTCTGGTATAATTTCGATTCTCTCCCTATTTCTAAATTAATGGCCCCTGACAGCAGTTTTAAGATCTTTACCTGGCAGGTGATGAAAGATTTTTCTTACTATCATCAGCGTGGTGCTATTCAAATGCGGACTGTTGATGGATCATTGAAGCTTTTGCCATTGTTTGATATTTCCGAGTTCACTTCTTACCCCAACGATTCAGTGCGTGACACCCACCATTGGATCGGTGCCATTTACTACAAGATCATTTTAAAAACATTCAACAATAAAAAATATTACACATTGCTCGGCAGTGACGAGAATGATGAACGCAGCAATAAAAAATGGATCGAAGTGTTAACTTTTGATGCAGCTGGCAATCCCCAATTCGGCGGAAAATTTTTCAGTTACCCGATCAATGATCCAACGAAACCGAAACAACCTGTCTATCGTTTCTGCTTAGAATATAAAAAAGACGCCGGTGTGCGAATGAATTATGATCCGAGGTATGATGCCATTATTTTCGATCACCTTACCAGCGAAGGTGATGATGCAAATAATAAATACAGTTTAATTCCGTATGGTGATTACGAAGGTTTCCGGTGGATCAACGGCGTTTGGAAATTTTTAAGCAATCCCTTTGCCAACGTGATCTTTGACGATAAGCAAAGTACATTCCCTGCTCCATTATTGGATGATAAAGGAAAGATTAACGAGAAGAAATTATTAGAGCAATCTAAAAAGAATATGGAAAAAGTTACAAAAGATAATCAATAGTAACTTTTAATTAATCCAATTTCAAAACAGCTAAGAAAGCTTCCTGTGGCACTTCTACGTTACCGATTTGTTTCATGCGCTTCTTACCTTCTTTTTGTTTTTCTAATAATTTTCTTTTACGACTGATATCGCCACCATAACATTTTGCAGTTACGTCTTTACGCATCGCCGATATATTTTCGCGTGCAATCACTTTTGCGCCGATGGCAGCCTGAATAGCGATTTGAAATTGTTGTTTGGTCAACAGTTCTTTTAATTTTTCACACAATTTTCTGCCAAACTCCTGTGCACGGCTGCGATGTATCAATGCACTTAATGCATCCACTTTTTCATTGTTCAATAAAATATCCATCTTCACAATATCGGCTTCACGATAACCGATAGGCGCATAATCAAAAGATGCATATCCGCGGGTTTGGCTTTTCAATTTATCATAAAAATCAAACACAATTTCAGTTAACGGCATTTCAAAAGTTAATTCAACACGTGTTGGTGTTAAATAACTTTGATTGATCAGTATGCCGCGTTTGCCCAAACATAAGGTCATGATATTGCCGATATAATCGGGCATTGAAATTATCTGTGCACGGATAAAAGGCTCTTCGATCCGATCTAACTTAGTGGGGTCGGGCATTTCAGAAGGATTGTTTACTGACAACTTATCTCCTTTTGAAGTGTATGCATAGAATCCCACATTGGGAACTGTTGTAATTACTGTTTGATTGAACTCTCTTTCCAAACGTTCTTGGATAATTTCCATGTGCAACAATCCCAAGAATCCGCAACGGAAACCAAAACCCAATGCTTGTGAAGTTTCCAATTCGAAAGTGAGTGATGCATCATTCAATTGCAGCTTATCCATACAATCACGCAGCTCTTCAAAATCATCCGTGTTCACCGGATAAATCCCTGCAAATACCATTGGTTTTACTTCTTCGAAACCATGGATCATTTTGCCGGGATTATTTGCCAATGTGATGGTATCTCCTACTTTCACTTCCTTCGCTACTTTAATTCCGGTGATGATATAACCCACGTCACCAGCTTTCACTTCATCTTTAGGCGTCATTGTTAATTTTAATACCCCTACTTCATCTGCAAAATAATCTTGTCCTGATGCAACAAAACGAATCTTATCTCCTTTCTTTAAAATACCATTTAATATTCTGTAATAAACGATGATGCCACGAAAGCTATTGAAAACACTATCAAATATCAATGCCTGCAAAGGTGCATCGTAACTTCCTTGCGGCGCAGGAATACGATTAACGATCGCTTCTAAAATCTCATCAATACCGATTCCGCTTTTGCCGCTGGCCAATAAAATATCTTCTGCTTTGCAGCCGATGAGATCAACGATCTGATCCGTTACTTCAGGTATTTTGGCACCATCCATATCGATCTTATTGATGACCGGAATAATCTCCAGATCATTATCGATCGCTAAATACAAATTACTGATGGTCTGTGCTTGAATTCCCTGTGAAGCATCTACCAATAACAAAGCACCTTCACAGGCAGCGAGTGCACGGCTTACTTCATAACTGAAATCAACGTGACCGGGCGTATCAATAAGATTCAAAATATATTCTTCGCCTTTGAAAGGGAAGTTGATTTGTATGGCGTGACTTTTAATAGTGATCCCTTTTTCACGTTCGAGATCCATATCATCCAGCACCTGATTCATCATATCACGTACACCAATAGTATGTGTATGTTCCAATAGACGATCTGCCAGGGTGCTCTTACCATGGTCAATATGTGCAATGATGCAAAAATTCCTGATATTCTTCATAACGGCTGCAAAGATATAAGTCTGAAACTCATTAATAGCGTATTGTTGCGGCTGTGGGGAAAATTCTGCAATTCGTCAAATTCATCAATATTGTGAGGGAATTGTTAATCGGAAGATCGTTTATTGTTGAGAACGGTTCTGTATAAGTCGAAAAATTGATTACCGATCACTTCTTCTGAATATCTTAATGCTGCATCATTTGCTATCTGTTGCTGATCATATTGCTGATAATTATCCATCATTTTTACAAATGCATTCTTTAATGCCAGAATATTTTCACTTTCAACCAACAATCCATTGCTTGTATTTACTGCTTCGGGCACTCCTCCTACAGCAGAAGATACTACGGGTAACCCGCAACATAAAGCTTCAATGATTACACAGGGAAAATTTTCATGTTTGCTGAACATGACCAATGCAGAAGAAATCTGCATTTGTTTTGCTACATCCTTGTGCGACAGTTCACCAACGAATTTTACTTTATGAGATAATCCTGATTCATAAACCGAATCTACCAATTGTTGATCGGCAGCACCTGCAAATGTCAATTCCCAATCCTGCCTTTCTTTTGTCAATAATTTTAATGCTTTAATAATTCCTTCAGCATTCTTTAATGGAAACAAGGACGATACATGCAGCCATTTAAAAATATCGCTTTCTGTTTTTCTTTTATAAAAAAAATAGGATGTATCAACCACATTATGTATCACTTCTGTTTGTTTTAAATCGAAGAGATCATCCACTCTTTTTCCAATAGCAGCAGAAACGTTGGTAACTGCAGCGGCTTTCTTAAATATTTTCTTTGTGTTATTTTTAAAAAACATACTTCTTTTTGAAAAAGTATCTGCAGCAGCAGGATCATACATAGAAGAATGCTCTGTAACAATGAAAGGAACCTGCCAATAGTCAGCAAATTCTAAAGCCATGATACCGGCTTTCATGGGAACATGTACATGAATAAGATCAGGTTTCCCGTATTGACGTGAATATTTATTCAAAACAGACCTGTAATAAAAAATATATTTTAAATTATAGCGTATCTTATCGAGCCAACCAAAGAACCGTCCCCATTTTTTAAATGGGAAACTATATACTAATTCCCGAAGGTTTCCTTCTTTTGCATGAACATACCCGTCTTTGGTTCTTTTATTTTTTCCTGTTTGCACAACATGTATCAAATCAAGCGGAATGATCTTTGATACAGCTATAGCATGACGTTCAACAAAGTCGCCGTTTGTAGGCTCATATGGGTTAGGATACCAACTTGCTAACCAGAGGATCTGCATCAAAAAATCATTTATTAAATAACATTCGTTTCAACCAAAGCCAATCACTGATCGTCCATTTTCGGAATTCATCAGGCTTTAATTCACCAATTTTTGCAAAGTTACGATAGGAATAAGCAAAATTAACAATATATCCTGCGGAACTTACAATAGCAGCAATTTCGATAGTATAATATTTCAATAATAATACATTCCCGGCTACAACTACCATCAAACCATACACTGCTCCTTTCATGTTCACTTTTAAATCTCCTTTGCCTCCGAAATAAGCTGATAACAAACTAAGTGCCGACAAACATAAGATGCCGGGAAGTAATATCAGTAAAGGCTGTTGCATTTTATCAAAACTTTGTCCAAAAACGAAAATGAACAGCCAATGTCCGGTCAAAAAAACAAAAATGAAAAGCACGCTGAAAAACTGAATAAATATTCTGAATAATTTTATTATCACACTACTTACATCCGCTTGTAATTTTCCGCTGGCAATTTGAGGAAACACAGCACTGGCAAGTACTTGAGGGATTACCAAGATCAATTGACCGATCTTGGATGCCTGAATATAATTACCCAAATCAGCAGCAGAACAATTGTATTTCACAAACCAAAAATCGATACGATAAACAAGAAAAAAAACAACATTTGTAAATAATGCTAAGAGGGAATATTGAAACAGCATTTTAAATTCTTTGTAACCCATCCAACTGAAGGATAATAGTATTTTATTTTTGATGAAATATGAGATGGCTATTACAATTCCGTTGATCAAAATGAAGTAAAAAAAAGAATCAGTCAATGTATGAATGGAATAACCATTCCATTTTTCTAACACCAAAATGATGATAAAAATCATATTCATCGATCCCAATAAAAAATTAGGCAGGAAAAAATTTTGTTCCGCTTGAAATAAGGCTGTATAAAAATTATTCAGTAAAACCCCCGCAATGAAAAAAATGGCATATTGACAATATGAAAATTGGTCAATCGATGAATTATTTTCGAAGTGATTGAACCAGAAGCGAAAAAAAAGAATCAGTACAATGGAGATCAGTAAGATCCATATAATCCCAAATACGGCTAACTTATCAGAGTGGATAATTTTGCCGGATGCGAAATAAGTAAATCCACTTTCCATGCTTACACTTGCGATCAGCAAAATCAATGAAAAGAAATTAGCCAGATAATAAACAAAGCCACTTCCTTCAGCTTGTAGAAATCTGGACAAAACAATATTGAGCAACAAAGAAGTTGCAAAATAAAAGCCCCGCCAAATAAGGCTTTGCTGTAAAAGTTTATCGAATGACATTAATTTTTTTGATTCGCTAAAGTACGATATTGTAATTACTGTATTTTTGAAACTATACATTCAACAAATGGCAATACTTAAAAAGTTTAACCGCAAGGCAAAAATTGAAAATGAAACCGGCTTAAGCACCAACAGTGCTTTAAGTGGTGGGCGATTTTTCAATAACAACGGTAATCCAAACGTACAGGTAAAGGGCATGCGGTTTTTTGAACGTTTGAATATTTATCATGCTTTATTGTCCATGCCAAGGTGGAAGTTTTTATTGGTGATTGTTATATTTTTTATTTCAATCAATCTTGTTTTTGCAAATATTTATCTATTAATTGGTATTGAACATTTGAACGGAATGATCGCTTCAAATAATGCAGAAAAATTTGGTGAAGCATTTTTTTTCAGTGCTCAAACCTTTACAACTGTAGGTTACGGAAGAATCAGCCCTATCGGTTTTGCAACAAGTTTTACTGCAGCATTGGAAGCATTGACAGGTCTGTTGACATTCGCATTGGCTACCGGTTTAATGTATGGACGTTTTGCAAGACCCAGAGCTTATATCCGCTACAGCAAAAATGCATTGTACGTTCCTTTTCGTGATGGAACTGCTTTAATGTTTCGGTTGGTTCCTTATACCAAAAACTACTTAACGAATGTTGAAGTAAAATTAACAGTTGCTATGCGGGTGATGGATGAAGGTGTATTGAAAACAAAATTTTTTAATGCACCCCTCGATATTTCAAAAGCAATAACACTCACATCAAACTGGACATTGGTGCACACGATCAATGAAGAAAGCCCTTTGTTCGGGTTAACTAAAGAGGATATTAAAAATGCGCAGATCGAAGTACTGGTCTTTGTTCAGGGCTTTGACGAAAGCTTCTCCAACACTGTTATTTCTCGATCTTCTTATTCCTACGAAGATTTTGTTTATGGGGCAAGATTTGTGCCCATGTATCATCCTAATGAAGACAATACCTCAACCATTTTGCATCTTGATAAATTAGATGAATACGTTCCTGCAGAATTAACTATTCAAATATGATCATTCCCAAAATTTAATGGGATATGACGCGCAATTATTGTTCGTTTCGTTTTCAAATGCAAGACCAAGCATTTGCATTTCTTGCTGGTTAATTATTTGCTGAATCAGTGGAAACAATTCTCTTTCTTCAAAACGAATATGTTTGTCAACCGACTGTTGCAATTGGTCAAAGATGGAATATTCATTTAAAATATCAGGGTTAGTAAAGAATTTTCTGATAAATACATGTTCTTCCATCATTCGACTAATTCCTTCCCTTAATTCTTCATAAAAAGAAAATGTTGTAAGATGTTTTTCTTCCAGTTCAAAATGATGTTGTAGGTCTTTCTCCCAAAAGTATTGACAGAAATCTCGCATTAGAATTTTGTCAGCTTGCTTCTTCACTCCTTTTTCCAGGAGCAAACAAAAAAACAAACCGTTATGATGTTGTCTCGATAACGGTTGTAATTCTATGCTTCTTTTGATCGGAGCCATTATTTTAATGCATTAATGATGGCCACAAATTCCGAAGCAACCAATGATGCTCCGCCCACCAATCCACCATCTACATCAGGCTGTGAGAATAATTCTTTGGCATTGCTTCCTTTCACACTTCCGCCATACAAAATAGAAATATTTTCAGCAACAGCAACGCCGTATTTTGCAGCAAACTGACTGCGAATAAACTTATGGATCTCTTGTGCCTGTTCACTTGTAGCGGTTTTTCCGGTTCCGATCGCCCAAATGGGTTCGTACGCGATCACTACTTTTTGAATTTGTTCGGCAGATAAATGAAACAATGATTCCTCCAATTGTTTGGCAACAAAATCATTTTGCCCGTTTGCCTCCCTAACACTCAATGCTTCACCGCAACAAAATATCGGATGTATATTATTTTCCAAACAAATATTTACTTTCTCAGCTAAGAACTGATTGCTTTCATTGAAATATTCTCTGCGTTCACTATGTCCCAACACTACATAGCTGATGCCCAATGATTGAAGCATTTCAACACTTGTTTCACCTGTATAAGCGCCACTTTTTTTATTATAACAATTTTGTGCAGCAATAAAAACATTTTTCCTGCCGTGTACTTTTTGTTGCGCCATTGCCAAATAAGGAAAAGGAACAGCGAAGATCGCTTGCTGATCTGCTTTTAATTCATGCGGTAATGCAATGATGTCATCAAATAATTCTTCCCCTTTTTGTAAGGTTAAATTCATTTTCCAGTTGGCTGCTGCAATTTGTTTTCTCATGATTGTATTTTTTTATTGATCGAACTTTTGAATTTCTATTGATCGTTCCTTGCGTCGCACTCTTCAACGACAGCAAATATTTCATCTTTTTTAACCGTTACTATAAATATATTGCAAGACAGATTTTTCAGCTTCGCTAATTTCTTTATGCTTCATCTTTTTCCAGTTATTAATATCGTCATACGCTTTCTCCAACACATATCGTTTATCCAATCCCCAAGTAAAATTATCGATCAGCTTCGGCAACAATCCTGCCCCATAAACATTCGCACTCACACCGATCACTGAACCTGTATTGATGCATGAATTTATCGCCACTCTTGAATAATCCCCCATGATCACGCCGCATTTTTGCCCTGCAATCATATATTCTTTTGTATAATGATTCCACAACTTTACATCGCCGCCGGTATTCTTTACATTGCTGTTGCTTGTACCTGCACCTAAGTTGCACCACTCACCAATTACACTATCGCCCAAATAACCTTCATGCGCTTTATTGCTGTGACCGATCATCACCACATTTTTTATTTCACCACCCACTGCGCAATTAGGACCAATACTCGTTGCACCATATATCTTCGTTCCCATTTTCAATAATGCATTCTCGCCTAATGCAAACGGGCCGCGGATCGCAGCGCCTTCCCAAATCTGTGCATCTTTGCCTATATAGATCGGTCCGTTTGTTGAATTCAGCGTTGCATACTCTATAGATGCGCCTTCCTCAATAAAAATATCAGCTTGTCGAATGATCTGATTGGTATGCGAAATAGGTTGCGATTCTCTCCCATTTGTAATTAAATCAAAATCTTCACGTATCATGCAATCATTCCATTGAAATATCTGAAAAGTATATTCCAACCTTTTTGCATCTTGTATTTCAAAAATCTCTTTGAATAACGATAATGAATCATCCTTTGAAAAAGAATGAATGAAACCATCAACTCTTCCTGCGATCAACCCTTTATCATCAATTAAAGCCTCTCCTTTTTGCAGTGAGAGAATTTTATCTGTCAACACATCATCAGGCAATAAAGACGCATCTACCCAAATAATATCGGTATCATTTATTGCAGGATATAAAGGCTGCAGGTATGCTGCTGAAGAAATAAAAACTTGTTGTTTTGACTTTAATTCCCAACGTTCTTTAAAAGTGAGGATACCACAACGAAGATCAGCAACTGCTTTGGTTAATGTGAGCGGAAATAATTGTTCACGAATCTTATTATCAAAAAGTACAATTGCCATAATTCAATTTGTCAAAGCTAAGAAACTTGTTGCGATGAGTGCGATAACTTCCCGAAATGATATACAAATTTTATCCAACGCCAGATATTGACTGGTTTTTCCATATCGATGATCAATGCTTCTCGTGGTAATGATCTTAAAGAAGGAAGCTGCGTTTCATTGCCCTGCAATCTTTTTAACTGATCAATTCCCATCAGTCCCAATGCGTATGTTGCTGCCATTGAAATGCTGAACGTGCGTTTACATTTTCCGGGATATGGCAATGTTTCGATATTATTCTTCATTGCATTCACCTGTTTTAAATAGAGTTGTTCCATTGCAAATGCATCAGTATAGCGCACGGCAAGGGTTTGGTTATTATGTTGAAGGTCTTTATAAATATCAAAAAGGTCATTTGACAACTGTATCATTGTTCCTAATTGGTACCAGCATTCTTCTTCTTCTTTGGTGGGTTGCACATCCAAATAATAACGACACATTAAAACTGCATTCCCTCCTTTTTCAAAAGTGATATCCTGAATTTCTTGATTACTGATGGCTTTGTCAAATTGCTTCATGGAAGCTGACTGTGCATCAAATTCTTTCCGCAACACAACAAAATAATCTTTTGTATCCTTCATCCCGTCTAATAAAAAAAGATGCGCCCGGAGGAAAGCTTTTTCATCGAAGGAAGAAGGGGTGAACTGTTTGGGTTGAAAAGTGATGGACTCGATCTGATCAACTGCCAATAATTTCTCATCAAAAAAATTATCAAATATTGAACTGCAGATAAAATAGTTGATACTCCGCTCCTGTTCATCGGCATTGGTTGTTCTGCCATGTAATAAAGTAAACGCATCGTTCACAATTGCCAGAAATACACTATGACTTTTCACTACTTTCTTGAAAGTTGCCTCATCAAACTTTCCGTTAAGTTTATCTTCCATCTTCCGCAAATAAGCAATGGCGTGCTGTTTGGCCTTTTTTCGAACAAACACAAGTCTGAGCCCGAAACGGATAATAATAAACGAAAATTTGAATAAATACAGCATAGAGAAAGGCAAGATATAAAAGAATGACTAATTGTTGCGGTTTCCGTTTACTTGTTACTCGTAATTTCTTTTATTACCTTGCAACACTAAATTAAAACACCATGAGTTCAGGATATTTTTCTTACCCAATGCCTGTTAATGAACCCGTTTTATCTTATGCACCCGGAAGTGCTGAAAAAGCAACACTAAAAAGAACATTGGCAGAATTAAAAAGCACTGAAGCTGATATTCCGATGTACATCGGCAATAAAGAAGTACGCACCAATAAAAAAGTTGCTATTCATCCGCCACACGAATTAAAACATATACTCGGTTATTTTCATGCAGGTGAAGAAAAACATGTGCATCAAGCCATTGAAGCTGCTTTGGCTGCTAAAGAAAGTTGGAATAATGTTAGTTGGGAGAACCGTGCAGCTATCTTTTTAAAAGCTGCTGATCTGATCAGTACAAAATATCGCAGTTATTTGAACGGTACAACCATGCTGGGCCAAAGTAAGAATGCTTTTCAGGCAGAAATAGATGCTGCTTGCGAATTAATTGACTTTCTTCGATTCAATGTTCATTTCTTGAGTGAGATATATAAACAACAACCTATTAGTGGAGCAGGTATGCATAACAGAATGGAATATCGTCCGTTGGAAGGATTTGTTTTAGCTGTTACCCCATTCAATTTTACTGCTATTGGCGGTAATCTTCCAACATCGGCTGCATTATGCGGCAATGTGGTTGTTTGGAAACCTGCCAACACACAAATTTATTCTGCACAAATGTTCATGCGTATTTTAAAAGAAGCAGGATTACCCGATGGCGTTATTAATTTAATTTATGTTGACGGACCAACCATCGGAAAAGTTTGTTTTAATCACAAAGACTTTGCCGGTGTGCATTTCACAGGATCAACCACCGTGTTCAATAATATGTGGGAGACGATCGGGAAGAACATGGGCATGTATAAATCTTATCCGAGAATTGTTGGTGAAACAGGCGGAAAAGATTTTGTGATCGCACACAAATCTGCAGATCCTGATGTGGTGGTTACTGCATTGTTACGCGGTGCATTTGAATATCAGGGACAAAAATGCTCTGCTGCATCGAGAGCATATATTCCATCAAATATTGCAGATGAAGTCAAGAAAAAATTAATTGCAGGTGTTAAAAGTTTCAAGGTTGGAACAGTTGAAGATTTTTCCAATTTTGTGAATGCAGTGATCGATGAAAAAAGTTTCAACAACATCAAAACTTATATCGATAATGCAAAGAAAGATCCCAAAGCCGAAATATTAGTGGGTGGCAAATGCGATAAGAAAGAAGGTTATTTTATTCAGCCAACGATCATCGAAGCAAAAGCTTCTAACTATGTTACGCTTTGCGAAGAAATATTCGGACCGGTGCTTACTATTTATGTGTACCCTGCCAATGGTTTTGAAAGAGCATTGGAGTTGGTTGATAAAACATCCCCTTATGCATTAACCGGAGCCATCATTGCACAAGACAGAAATGCAGTTGAATTAGCTACGCATAAATTAAGTAATGCTGCAGGTAATTTTTATATCAACGATAAACCAACAGGTGCAGTGGTTGGACAGCAGCCCTTTGGTGGCGCACGTTCCAGCGGAACGAATGATAAAGCAGGAAGCATTTTAAATTTATACAGGTGGTTAAGTGCAAGAACTATTAAAGAAACATTTAATCCGCCGACAGATTATAAATATCCTTTTTTACAAGAAGCATAAATGAAAAAATCAGTCTTACTCATATCATTACTTATTTTTTTCTTTCATCAATCCTTTGGTGATGATGGAATAAAAAGAAGAAAAGTAATTATTGTTTGGCAGCCTTCTCATCAAACCGACACCGGCAAAGACTTCAGCGAAGCAGAAACATGCAATGCCATTGTTGAAGCAGCTATGCAAATGAAACCTCATTTCAAAGAATATAAAGTTTGGAGTATCGGCAATGAAAATGTGCATCATAATAATATGGGCAGCAATACTGTTATTGAACATACTTCTGCAATTATTGACGGCAAGATTTCAGGATACGCATATGAATTGCAGGAAGCCAATAAAAAACATCCTCAGGTATTTATTGCAGTGCATAATAATGGCGGCACCAAACGCAATGCAGTGTGGGGCTATATTCATTACGGCGATAACAATGAAAATGAAAACAGAATTTTAGCCTGCCGTTTAATTAAAGCCATTGCTGCTGCAACTGATCTGGAGAATCGTGGTGTTTTATTAGACAGCACCACAGGAAGAAATGATTATCGTTGCAAGGTTACCAACAAATTAAGTTTTTACAGTCTGGATGAAAATATAAATACAGCACCTTATCGCGTATTATTAGAAATTGGTGATAATGCTGCAAGCCGTGCATTATTAACAAGTGCTGAAGGAAGAAAAAAAATAGGCGAAGCATTGAAGCAGGAATTAGCCGCATGGATCGCTGAAAAGAATTTTGAATAGTTAATTCAAAGGAAATTCAACAGAAAAACTCATTTTCATTTCATTTTCAGTTTTCATCATCATCATGGATGGTCGTTCAATTTTAAAATCTTCCAGTAACAAAATAAAATCTCCGGAAACAGTTTTTCTTTGCGCAGATGATTCTTCTTTTGCGTTAAATGTTATTTGTTTGCTCACTCCATGAAATGTAATAGTACCCGTCACTTCCACACTATTTCCATTATCTTTTACTGATGAACTCACGAAAGTTACAGTGGGATATTTGATAGCCTCCGTCACCTCCATCATATGAGAATCTCTGTTCGAACTTTTGCTGTCAAATCCCGATACTTTCGCAACAATCGCGACTTTAATAATAGAATTTGTTTTATCATCATATTGTATGATGCCATCAAAATCTTTATTTATGCCATCCCAACTATGCAGCGGATGAACCATGTGATAACTGATAAATGATTTTGATTTATCTGCCCTGGCAGTTTTAGTGTCAAAATGATTGGCTGCAAAAGCGAATACACTTAAACCAAAAAGAAGTGCAAAAGAAAAAGACTGTTTCATGTGATCAATTTTATTTTAGTTTAATAACGATCATCGCTGTAGCAAAGGAAGCAAAAGTGGTATAAGCCGCAATCCTGTGGTACGTTTTTAACTGGGGGTTTTGTCCATCCTCCATTAAACCGCCTAATATATTGGTAGCGATCAACCCTGTTAAATGTACAACTGCCAACCATTTGTGTAAACGAATGGCAGAAAGGCCTTTATCTCTATTCACCATTGGAGGTGGTGCAAACAATGCCATCAATGCAGCAATAGAATAAGTTGTATTTACAGAAACAGCTAAAAGATCATGCGTTTGTTTTAGGCTATGATAATTGGCATCTGTTTTTTGAGCATTGTATAATTTAGGCCCAACAATTGCCTGACCAATAAATCCTGCCAAAGTAGCTACACCAAATATCTGATGAGCAATCAACATCTTCCTTCTTATCTTCATATCATCCATTCGTATTTCGGGAGTGATGGGTTTACTGCCTCTTAAAAAACCATGTTCACCCCACGCCCATCTTTGGGTAAACAACATTTTTTTAGGAAGTAATTCCTGCTGTGTTGTTGAATTTGATGTTTGTAAACTGTTTAATAAACTGTCTGTTTGCGAATAGATCAACCCGCAAATGATCATGCCGGCAATGAAAAGAAATAACTTTTTCATGTGAAAAAATTTGAGGCTGTTTAAGGGTAAAATAAAACTGAACAAAAAAATAACTGATCGCTTTCACAATCAGTTATAAAGATATTGATAAAGTAGCCGGTGATGCTTAATATTTAGCAAAGCAACAATCAGCAACTGATTAATCTTTTAATGAAGGTTCTTCATCAATCGGTATCGGTATCTCAACAGTTACAATAATCCCGCTGGGAGAGTTATCAGCAAAACTTAATTTTCCGCCGATACCTTTAACCAACAGTTCAACAATTGCCAATCCCAGGCCCAATCCTGTATTATTCTCATTTGATCCGGGATTTTTCTGAAAAGGTTTATAATTTGTCAAAGCATCCATTTTGTTTGTTTTGCCATTATCGGCGATGCTAACAGAATAATTACCATTCTGAATAACGGTATTGATTACAACAGGATTTCCCTTTTGAGAAAACTTAAAAGCATTATCAATTAATTCGCTGAACAATGTTTCCAAAAAACCGGCATTCACATATAAACTTGCATCTTCATTTATATTGCATAAAAGATCTTTTTCCCTGCCGTGATTTTTTGCAATATCAAGTGCTGTTTTTTCCAACACATTCCTGATGGCAGTTGCCACAGATTTGTTATTGCTGTTCTCAGTAAAATTTCTTTCCTGCTCATGCCAGTTCTTTACTTTTCGCAATAAACTCAACAGCCTGTTACTGGAACGTTCCATATAACCGAAATATTCCTGCAGCGATTCTTCATCTAATTGATGATGTTTTGATTTCAGCAAATGCAGATAACCGATAATATCATACACTGAAGTAAAAAATTCCTGATCAGTGATCAACCGAAATCCGTTTTCAATTTGTGATAACTGCGTTTCTAATTTTTTATTGATCTCTCTTTTTCGCTGTAGTCTGATATTGATGGCTTCCAATAACTGAGAAGACTTTACGGGTTTAACAAGATAATCATCTGCACCAAAACTCATTCCTTCCCTCAAATCATCATAGTCGGATTTTGCAGTAAGGAAAATGAATGGCGTGCTTGTATAACCTTTTATACGAAGGTTTTTAATAAAGCCGTATCCGTCCATCTCCGGCATCATGATATCACAAATAACAAGATCAGGGCTTTCTTTCTCGTATTGTGAAAGTCCTTCAATACCATTCCCAGCAGTAACCACTTCAAAATCTTCAAACTCTAAAATCTGTTTAAGATTTTGTAGCAATGGTTTCTCGTCATCGATCAATAAAAGCTTTGTCTTTTTCATAGATATTGATATTATAGTGAAAATGGATTTTAAACATACTGCCCTTACCTACTTTACTGCTCACTTCTATATTCCCATTATGCATTTTTACAAAGCGCTCCACTATTGATAATCCCAAACCATAACCACTGTGTTCATCTGAATTACCGGCGCGGTAAAAGGTTTGAAAAATATGTTGCAGATCTTCTTCGGGAATGCCAATGCCTTTATCTTTTACGGATAAAACAAACTCATCTTCCAGAAAATCCAATTCTACAATTACATGAGATTCTTCGGGCGAATATTTAATGGCATTTGAAACGAGATTGCTGAAAATATGCCAAACCAAACTCGGATCAACATTTGCCAATCTCGGTTCATTTTTAACCTTCAATTTAACTTTATCATCTCCGTATTTTGAAATGAATCTCGTTTTGATGATCCTTTGTACCAACGCAAGTATGTCTGTTTCTTTGGGTTTAAAAGGCATTTGGTTTTCTTCAAACCGCCCCATCACCAAAAAGTTGCGCAGCATGTCGGATATCCTTTCAGTCTCTTCATAAATATTAGAAAATAATTCTTCTCCTCTTTGACTGATTTCACCGTAATCTTTTTTGAAATGCATTTCCAATAATTCGGTACTGCTCACAATGGTTGCCAATGGTGTACGGAATTCGTGCGACACACTGGTGATCATTTTTGATTTCATCTCATTCAATTCCTTTTCCTTCTTCAATGTTTCTTCAATGATGAATTCCGCTTCTTTGCGCTGTGTGATATCCTGAATCAAAATGGATACTCTTTTTTCACCATTGAACATTCTTACCAAATTCATTTTGGCAGAGAACCATTCCACTTTATTCCATAATGGATCCATGTATTCGATCAATGTAGATGATTCCGTTTCCAACACTTTTTTGATCGCATCTTCAAATTTCATCCCCAACCCATCCCCCTTCACTTCCATGATTTTTTTGCCGATCATCAATTCTTTAGGAAGAGATAAAATTGATTCATTGTTGCACCAGATATTTACAATGATCATATTGGTGTTTACTTCAAGAATAATATCATCTAAAGATGTAACCAATGATTGCAATTCATCCTTACTCACTGCCAATTTATGCAATGCAATATTGGCACTTTTAATAAACCTGCTGCTTTGCAGGATGGAAATGAACAAAGGACGGAAATAACTTATTTTATGATTCACCTGTGTAATGGTTCCAGCGCCCAATGTCATATCAGAAGTAACCACAACACCGATGATCTCAGTGTTTTGTAAAAGCAGATACATTAAAAAAGTTAGGTTCTCAAAATGAATTTCAAAAGCATTATTGATCTCCTGCTCAACATTATTATTAATTCCTTTCTGAATTTTGAAACATTTTTGTTCTAAAATTTTCAGCAGATTTTTCTGGGAATCTTCTTTTGCAAATACCCAATTGCCTTTACTGGAAAGCATTTTCAGTGAAGGTTCAGTTCCTTCCCAATCTAATGCTGCAATAAAAGAAAAAGGAGCAATACCTTCATTTTGAAAATAGGAAAGACAGGTGTCAAATGCGGATTTTACTTTGCTTGTATTGATGTATAATGCTTGTGCTTCTGAAATAACCTGCAAAATATTGGCATCAGGAACATACGTGTCTGCAGGTGTTTTTTGGATTCTTATCTCATTGATGGTAATTACATATTTCCTGTCAACCTGCATCTTGCCGAAAGCTGCCATCTGAATATTGCACCAGAAATATTTTCCGCTGAAGTCTCTGATCCTGCACCAGGTAGCTTCCATGCTTTCACTGTTTCTGAAAAAATTTCGTAACAGGTCTTTCTCATCAGGATGCAATAATTCAATCACTGTTTTTCCTTCCATCCAGTCGCCCATATAACCCAGAATATTTTTTACTGCAGGTGATATTCTGAGAATATTTCCATCCTCATCAATACTTAATGTAAATTCAGAATGGTCAGAAGATGAGGAACTGTAATTAAACTCACCCGTTGAAATATCTAAGGCAATGGCACGGATACAAACATACTTGCTCAGCGATTCAATTAACCTGAAATCGAATTTTGTCCTGACTTTTACATACGGATCTCCTTTGGCAAGTTCTGTGGAATATTGCTTGAATTGAAATGCTTTTTCATAACTGTTTTTCCAGAATAAATAATGATCTGTGCCTTCAGGAACAACACTCAATACCGCATCGCCTTTATTTATCTTACGACCGTAAATGTGTTCAATGGAAATGAAAAAAGATTTATTGCCGTACACCAACCGGTAATTCTGGTCAATGATCCAGAAAGATTCGACTGCATCTTCAAAAAAAGATAGTAGGTTTTCCATAAACCGGGATAAAGGATTTCACCATAAAATAATAGTGTTTTATTTTAAACGTATGTAGTTTTTTCACGGTATTTTTTGTAGTCCTGAAAAGTATTTCTTATTTCGTCAATGTATATTTTACACTATAAAGGTCAATTTTCCTTATTTTGCTTAGATATAATCAGTGTATGAAATCTAAAAAACAGGCTGCATTAGGATTTATATTTATAACCTTATTAATTGATGTAACGGGTTTTGGCATTATCATTCCGGTTATGCCTAAATTGATCACTGAATTAATTCACGGTAATTTAAGTGATGCATCCCAATACGGCGGTTGGCTATTGTTCGCTTATGCAGTCATGCAATTCATTTGTGCCCCTGTTCTGGGAAATCTCAGTGATAAATATGGCAGAAGGCCTGTTTTATTGTTTTCATTGTTTGGTTTTGGATTGGATTATATTCTTCAAGGTTTTGCTCCGAATATAATATGGTTGTTCATAGGAAGAATTATTGCAGGAATTACAGGCGGAAGTTTTACAACTGCATCTGCTTATATCGCTGATGTAAGCACACCTGAAAAAAGAGCGCAGAACTTTGGGATGATCGGTGCCGCTTTCGGAATAGGATTTATCATCGGCCCTGTTTTGGGAGGTGTATTAGGACATTACGGTTCTCGAGTTCCCTTTTTTGCATCCGCAGGTCTTGCCCTACTGAATTGGCTATACGGTTATTTTGTTTTGCCTGAATCTTTATCAAAAGACCATCGCAGAGAATTTGACTGGAAAAGAGCAAATCCATTAGGATCTTTGATGCACTTAAAAAAATATCCTGTGGTTTCGGGTCTGGTGGCATCCATCACTTTATTATATATCGCTGCCCATGCCGTGCAAAGCACCTGGACTTATTACACCATGAGTAAATTTGGTTGGGACGAAAGATTGGTAGGATATTCATTGGGTTTTGTAGGATTGACCGTTGGTATTGTTCAAGGTGGATTGATAAGAGTTGTAATACCGAAATTAGGTCAGCATAAAAGCGTGTATGTAGGTTTAATCTTATACGCCATCGGTTTTGTTTTGTTTGCATTCGCATCCCAAACATGGATGATGTTTGCATTTATGATCCCTTATGCTTTAGGTGGTATTGCAGGCCCTTCGATTCAGGGAATCATTTCAAAACATGTTCCGCCAAACGAGCAGGGCGAATTGCAGGGTGCATTAACCAGTTTAATGAGTGCCACTTCTATTTTCGGGCCTTTATTGATGACCAATCTCTTTGCCTATTTTACTTCAACTGCTGCCCCGTTTCATTTTCCGGGTGCCCCCATGTTGTTTGGTGCTGCATTAACAATTGTTAGTGCTTTTCTGGCATACAGAACTTTGCAACATGAAGGTTGAAATTTTTTAAATTATATCAGTTAGATATAGCAATTATTCAAGCTGCATTACACAATTTAGGGCAGCGAATTCTTAAGCAAATCAGCTCATCTTCCATTGTAGATAACATAATCTGTCCACCTCAAATTAATTTGCGGTTTAACCCCTATATTTGCCCCTCAAAATTTTGAGTAGTGCCAACTAAATTTTCTAAAGAAACTTACCTCTACTGGTACGAGTTAATGCAACTCATCCGCCAGTTTGAATTAAAGGCCGAAGAAATGTATAAAATGGCGGGAAAGATCCGTGGATTTTTTCATGCCTATATCGGTCAGGAAGCCATTGCAGCAGGTTGTATGACGGCTACATCACCCGAAGATTCATTCATTACCGGCTATCGTGATCATGGATTGGGATTGGCAAAAGGCATGAGCGCAAACGAGTGTATGGCTGAATTATATGGCAAGGCAACCGGCTGTTCTAAAGGCAAAGGCGGCAGTATGCACTTCTTCAGTAAAGAAAATCATTTCTTTGGCGGTCACGGTATCGTGGGTGCACAAATAGGAACAGGTGCCGGATTGGCTTTTGCAGAACAATACAACGGAACCAATAATGTTGCTTTAACCTTTTTTGGCGATGGTGCTGCCAGACAAGGCATCTTACACGAAACATTCAACTTAGCCATGTTGTGGAAACTACCCGTAGTTTTTATTTGCGAGAATAATAATTATGCGATGGGCACTTCTGTGGAAAGGACATCAAACGTTATTGATATCTATAAATTAGCAGACGCTTACGAAATGCCTGCTGATAAAGTGGATGGCATGAGTCCGGAAGCTGTGCATGAATCTGTTAGCCGCGCTGTAAAACGTGCAAGAGAAGGAGGAGGACCCACTTTATTGGAATTAAAAACCTACCGTTATAAAGGTCACTCTATTTCCGACCCTCAAAAATACCGCAGCAAGGAAGAAGTGGATGAGTATAAAGATCAGGATCCGATCCACAAGGTTTTAAAAACTATTTTGGAAAATAAATTCGCAACACAGGAAGTAATCGATGCCATTGATGCAAAGATTGCAGCACTTGTTGAAGAGAGTGTGAAATTTGCTGAAGAAAGTCCATGGCCTGATGATAACGAAGTATTAAAAGATGTTTATGTTGATGCAAACTACCCTTTTGATGTTGATTAACCCTTTTACAAAAAATTCAAATTACAAATATGAGTGATAAGCATGTTGAAGTTGCAGAAAAAGATGTATTCCTGCAGTTACAGAGCAGTTGGCAGAAAAATCAGAAACTGATCACAGGTATATTAGCGGCAATCGTGATTATTGTTGGTGGATGGTATGGCTATAATGAGTATATCAAAAAACCCAATGAAGAAAAAGCAGCAGACCTTATTTACAGGGCGCAACAATATTTTGCTGTAGATTCTTCGCATAAAGTATTGGACGGTGATGGTATAAACAAAGGTGTATTGTATGTAATTAAAAATTACAGCGGCACTAAATCAGCTAACCTTGCTCATTTCTATGCCGGTGTGAGTTATTTGAAATTAGGCGATTTCAATAAAGCAGTTGAACAATTAAAAGATTTTTCAACCGATGCCAAACAAATACAAATGGTTGCTTACGGTGCTTTGGGAGATGCTTATGCTGAGTTAAATAAAAAAGAGGAAGCCATCGATAATTATAAGAAAGCAGGAAGCACATTTGAAAAAGATCAATTCAGTTCTGCAGAATACTTATTCAGAGCTGCATTATTGTCCGAAACTTTAGGCAAAACAAAAGAAGCATTGGAATTGTATAAAGAGATCAAATCAAAATATCCAAATACAGATAAAGGTTTTCAGGCAGATAAATATATCTATCGTTTAAGTGTTGAAAAAAATGACCTGAGCGTAAAATAAAATGTCAGCAAAAGGAAATACATCATTACACAAAGGCATCCCTTCATTAAAGGATGCCTTTGTAATTATTGTGAAGACCGAATGGAATGCTTCCATCGTTAATAAATTAGAAGCAGGTGTAAAAAAAATCTTCAAACAACAGCAAATAAATTTCAAAACAATTACTGTTCCGGGTGCTGTTGAAATTCCGTTTGCAGTGAAACAACATTACACTTACAGCAATGTTGTTCCTGATGCCTATATCACTTTGGGTGCAGTTATCCGTGGCGATACACCGCATTTTGATTACGTGTGCAAAACCATTACCGATGGCGTGTTACAATTAAATTTATCTTTAGATGTGCCTGTCATTTTTGGTGTATTGACAGTATATAATGAACAACAAGCCATTGAACGTATGGGAGGCAAACACGGACATAAAGGTGAAGAAGCGGCTCTTACTGCATTAAAGATGATCGCATTGAACAGAAAGATCAAGAAATAGAAATCAAACGAATGAATGTACAGATTTTCATACCTTGTTTTATAGATCAGTTGTATCCGCAGGTTGCTTTTAATATGATCAAAGTATTGGAGAAAGCCGGATGCACTATACAATACAATACCAATCAAACCTGTTGCGGACAACCGGCTTATAATGCCGGATTCTGGGGCGAAGCAAAAGAAGTGTGCAGTAAATTTTTAAAAGATTTTGACGGCGCCGATTATGTAGTTACTCCAAGTGCAAGCTGCGCAGGGTTTGTACGCAATTATTATCCCAAGTTATTTGATAACTCTTCTGTGCATAATGATGTAAAAAGTTTGACTGAAAGGACTTTTGAATTCAGTGAGTTCATGATCAAAATATTAAATGTGGATGATGTGGGTGCTGAGTTTAATGCAAAAGCAACTTATCATAATAGTTGTGCAGCTTTAAGAGAATGCCGTGTGAAAGAAGAACCAAAACAATTGCTGGGCAAAGTGAAAGGATTGGAAATGATCGAAATGGCTGATAATGAAACCTGCTGCGGTTTTGGCGGCACATTTGCGGTTAAGTTTGATGCCATCAGTATTGCTATGGCAGATCAAAAAATAAATAATGCCGCAGCAACAGAAGCTGAATATATTATCAGCACCGATATGAGTTGCTTAATGCATATCGACGGCAGAATAAAAAATGTTGGCAGCAATCTGAAAGTGCTTCATCTGGCAGATGTACTTGCAAGCGGGTGGTAGAACCCCCAGCCCCCGAAGGGGAGTTATAAAACATCAAGTATATTGCAATTGAAAAAAATATTTGTAACATATAAATTCCCCTTTAGGGGTTAGGGGTATGAATTATTTTTTAGTAAAATCAGAGCCATTCAAATATAGTTGGGAACAGTTTGAGAAAGACGAACAAACCTTTTGGGATGGTGTGCGCAATTATGCTGCACGCAATAATTTACGTGCGATGAAAAAAGGTGATCTGGTGTTGTGGTATCACAGCAATGAAGGAATGGAAATTGTTGGCATTGCTAAAGTTTCTAAAGAGGCATATCAGGACCCAACTACCGAAGAAGAAGCATGGGTAGTGGTTGACCTGAAGCCTTTCAAAAAATTAAAGAAACCTGTCAGTCTTATACAAGTCAAGTCCGACAAGCGTTTGGCAAATATGGATCTGGTAAGATTAGGAAGATTATCCGTTCAAACAGTCAAAGAAAATGAATGGAATATCATCATGGAACTGAGTGATACAAAGCTTTAAATCAGAACATATTTTATTTTTACAAGCTCATTACCCTACTTATTTAGTAGATTTATTATCTTCGCTTCAAATCATGAAAATGAATAGGAAGAAAGTATCATTTATCGTTGCAGTTTTATGGATGAGTATTGCTGCATCTGCACAAACAACTTACCAAAAAGAAATTGAGAATTGGCGGCAGAAAAGAGTAGAAAGTTTAAAGTCTGAAAATGGCTGGTTGAATTTAGTGGGTTTGTATTGGCTGCAGGAAGGCAAAAGCAGTTTTGGTTCAGGGGATGATGTACAAATCCAATTCCCCAAAGGTTCTATCAAACAACATGCAGGTTATTTTGAGTTGAAAGGAACAACAGTTACCATCTATGTAAATGACTCAACTGATATCAAAATAAACGGCAGGTCTTTAAAGAAAGCAATTGTATTTTCTGTTGATTCAGCAAGAGCTCCCATTGCTTCTTCAGGTTCACTAAAATGGGCCATCATCAAACGTGATGATAAGATCGGCATTCGCTTAAGGGACCTTAACAGCCCGCTGGCAAAGGAATTTGAAGGAACACCCCGCTTTGTAACAGACAGCAGTTGGAAAATAAAAGCGTATCTGAAGAAGGCAGAAAAGCCCTCGAATGTTTTTATCACGAATATTCTCGGACAAACCGATGCGCAATCATCACCGGGTAAATTGTTCTTTAACTATGCTGGTAAAGAATATTCATTGGATGCATTAGGAGAAGGAAAAGAATTATTCATTGTTTTTGGTGATAACACCAGTGGTAAAGAAACATACGGTGCAGGCAGATTTTTATATGCAGATCAGCCCGGTGCTGATGGTTTTACTTTTTTAGATTTTAATAAAGCATTCAATCCACCCTGTGCTTTTACAAACTATGCTACTTGTCCTCTCCCGCCTAAACAAAATATTTTACCTTTTGCAATCACTGCGGGAGAAAAAAATTACGGTCATCATTAATTAAAAATACGATCATGAAAAAGATTTTAATTGCTGTACTTATTTTAGTGTCATTCACAACACTGCAGGCACAAACAAAAAACAACTCCGACTATTTTACTGTTGAGAATTATTATAAAGTAAAATGGGGATTTGCCGATGAGTTTATCCATTTGTGGACAGTGAATCATTACCCATTATTGAAGAAAGCGATCGAAAAAGGAGATATCATCAGTGTAACACCATCCAAACCCAAACTGCACAGCAGTGAGGATTCACGCTGGGATTTTCGTGTAACCATCGTCTTCAAAAATGCGGCATTGGCATTTGATGAAAACCTGACTGTACCTTACAAAAAAGCATTGTACCCCGATCTCGATAAATTGTCAAAGGATGAACAGCATCGCTTTGAATTATTGATTGCACATTGGGATATTGAAACAGAAAATATAGTTCTTCCTAACTAATCCTTTATTACATTCGAAACTAAAGCTGCTCATTGCAGCTTTTTTTATTGAGTAATTTGTGAATTGAATTACCAAATATGTCCAAACAAAAACTCATTGTATTAACCGGCGCAGGCATCAGCGCCGAAAGCGGGCTAAAAACTTTCCGTGATACGGATGGATTATGGGAAGGCTATAATGTATACGAAGTAGCTACCCCACATGGCTTTGCAGCGAACCCGCAATTGGTACTTGACTTTTATAATATGCGTCGTAAAGATGTTGCCCATGCAAAACCCAATGCAGCTCATATTGGCTTGGCTGAATTGGAAAATGATTTTGATGTTCACATCATCACACAAAATATAGATGATTTGCATGAAAGAGCGGGCAGCACGAAAGTCTTGCATTTACATGGCGAGATATTTAAAATGCGAAGTGCTAAGAATAGTGCGAAGACCTACCCTATTTATGAAGACATTAAATTGGGCGATCTGGCGGAAGATGGTTCTCAATTAAGGCCGTTCATTGTTTGGTTTGATGAACCTGTTCCCATGATCGAAGAAGCAGCAAGGATTACAAAAACTGCTGATATCTTTGCAGTGATAGGAACCTCGCTGCAGGTCTATCCTGCTGCTGGTTTGGTGAACTATGCCGCGAAGACTATTCCTAAGTTTATCATTGATAAAAAGATACCGTATATTTCTACTTTACAGAATTTAACGATCATTGAGAAAGGTGCCGGTGAAGGCGTAGCAGACCTGAAAAATCATCTGAAAAATCTGTTATAGCAAATAACTGCCTTTACCCTTACTTTTGCGGCTCGAAATTATTGTCGAATAACGGACAGAACGTACAAGTACTCCGCCGCATAAAGCTATAGAGTACAAGTGTGCGACGCAACGGAAGCTAAATAGCAATATTACTGTTGGGTCAAACAAATTGTACTTCTTATTTCTAAAATCGTACTTAACTATGGCATTACAAGCAGGAATTGTGGGATTACCCAATGTAGGAAAATCAACTTTATTTAATGCGGTGAGCAATAGTGCCAAAGCACAAGCAAGCAATTATCGTTTTTGCACAATAGAACCAAATATCGGATTGGTAGATGTTCCCGATGCGAGAATGGATAAATTGGCCGAATTAGTAAAACCCAATAGAATTGTTCCTACGCAATTAGAGATCGTGGATATTGCAGGGCTGGTTCGCGGTGCCAGTAAAGGCGAAGGTTTGGGAAATAAATTTTTGGGAAATATCCGTCAGGTGGATGCCATCATTCATGTGGTTCGTTGTTTTGAAGATGAAAATGTATTGCGTGAAGAAGGTGCCATTAATCCGGTGAGTGATAAGGAAATTATTGATACTGAATTGCAGCTGAAAGATTTGGATAGTGTAGAAAAGAAAGCAAGCAAAGTGGAGAAGATGGCGAAAGTGGGTGCTGATACTAAATCGCAGGCGGAATATAAAATCTTGCTTCGTTGCATCGAACATTTGCAAAAAGGAAAAAGCATTCATTCATTGGGATTGGATAAGGAAGAGCAAAATGCGATCGCAGATTTGTTTCTATTGACCGATAAACCTGTTTTGTATGTTGCCAATGTGGATGAAGCAAGTATGCATACAGGAAATAAATATTCTGATGCATTGATTGAAGCGGTAAAGGATGAAGGTGCACAGGTGATCATCATGAATAATGATATTGAAGCACAGATATCAGCAATGGAAAATCCGGAAGACAAGCAAATGTTCATGGAAGAATATCACATGAAAGAGCCTGCATTGAACAGATTAATTCAGAGTGCTTATAAATTATTAAATCTTGAAACTTATTTTACTGCCGGTGTGCAGGAAGTAAGGGCATGGACGATACATAAAGGATGGAAAGCACCGCAGGCTGCAAGTGTTATCCACACTGACTTTGAGAAGGGTTTTATCAAAGCTGAAGTGATCTCTTACGATGATTTCATTAAGTATGGAAGTGAAGCTGCCTGCAGGGAAAACGGCAGATTGAGAATTGAAGGGAAAGAGTATTTAGTACAGGATGGAGATGTGATGCACTTTAGATTTAACGTGTAACCCCCAACCCCTGAAGGGGAGTTTTAAAAATATTGTTAGATAATTTTATATTGCCAACAGGAGTAATTCTGTTTAACCCCTGTTGGCTTCGACTCTTTCGGTGAAAGAGTCGCACTCTTGTACTGAAGAAATAATGTGCAGCAATGCCCTTTATCTTTAACTAAATTGTTTCCGTAATATTTTTATTTTTGAGTAATATCATTTTATGAAACGAATTTTATTTTTCTTTTTTATTGTTTTTGCTTTTACTGCTTGTGATAATAATAACAGCGAGCAAACATTAAACAACGGAATTACGCCTCCTGCGGTTTTGAATTATACAGTTTTGAACGTTTATCCGCATGATATTACTTCATTTACAGAAGGACTGGAATGGCATGACAGTACATTATATGAAAGCACCGGATTAGACGGGAAAAGTAAGCTGGCAAAGGTAAATCTGAAAACAGGAAAAGACATTCAGCGCATTGATCTTGCCAAAGATATTTTCGGTGAAGGTATTACCGTGTTGAATGGGAAAATATATCAACTTACCTATCAAACAGGTAAATGTTTTGTGTATGATTTTAAAACATTCAAGAAAATAAATGAGTTTGATTATGAAGGTGAAGGCTGGGGCATGACCAATGACGGCAAGCATTTGATCATGAACAATGGCAACAACAATTTATATTTCAGGGATCCTGAAACTTTTAAAATTGTAAATACAATTGGAGTTATCGACAATAACGGACCCTTAGCACAAATAAATGAATTAGAGTATGTAGATGGATTTATCTACTCAAATGTTTATACAACAAATTATATTGTTAAGATCGATCCCAACAGCGGTCATGTTATCGCAAAAGCAGATCTATCACAGATATGGAATTTTGCATCTCAACAAAAGAACGAAGAAGCAGATGTACTGAATGGCATAGCCTATAACAGTGCGCAAAAAACTTTTTTCATTACCGGCAAAAATTGGTCAAAACTATTTGAAGTAAAATTCAATTAATAATGTAATGAGATTATTATTTCTGATAGCTTTTAGTTGTTTATCATCATTCCTAAATGCGCAAACTGTTGTTGGGATTTGGCAAGAAGGCACACCCGATGTTTCTGCAGCATATCATAATACTTATAGATTTTTAAAGGATGGTAGTTTTTCCTTCAATCCTTCAGAATATGACGGGCTTAAAAGAATTTTAAGTATTGATGGGAAATATAAACTAGAAAATAATAAACTTATATTAACGATAACAGGCACGCATGAATTAATTGGTGGAACACTTAAAAGAAGCACTTTTTCTGGTCTCTCAACACATTTATGGTCAATTGAAAGCGGTGCAATTAAAAAAAATCTTATATCAAACCCTAAAAAAGAAATTATTTATATTGAATTCGCAAAAGAAGGAGAAAATAGTTTGATAGTTCTCGATAGCTATAAGTTTTACAAAATTAAAGAGGATTAATTCTTCGCTAATACATAAATAACCGAACTGCATTTTTTATGATCGCCTGCTGTTTTCATATTGGAAAGTAATCCCACTTTCAATGCTTTGAATAAATTCCCTTTGCCGTTTTTATATTGCTCACTTAACATACTCACATAAAAACTGTCAAACCACATCGGCCTGTAATCCTTTACTGTAAAGCCTTTTGATTTAGCCAGTATCTGAATGCTCTTTGGAGAGAAATGATATAAATGCCTCGGCACATCATAAGCTGCCCAATGCTCCTGATGAATATCCGCATCAAAACTTGTGTAGTTGGGAACAGCAATTAATAACTTTCCGGCAGGCTTTAAAAGACTATGAAATTTTTCAAGATATCCGTGCAGGTCATGCACATGTTCCAACACATGCCACATAGTAATGGCATCAAATTGTTTGGTGCATTCATATAAATATTCCGGCGCATTTAATTGAAGATGATATTTTTCGAGTGCGATCTTCCTCGCGGTATCATCGGGTTCTAAACCTGTTACATTCCATCCTGCTTTTTGTAATGCATTGGCAAATGCTCCTGTTCCGGCGCCTACATCTAATAATTCGCCTTTTTGTAATCCTGTTAATTCCTGTACTAATTTTCTTTTAGAGCGTAATGTATAATTGCGAACAAGATGATACAGGCGATTGATCATTCCTTTTTTTGTATCGGAATGAGAAACATACGCAGATGACTTATAATAAGCACCGATATGCTCAGCATCAGGTACTGATTGCGTAAACTGCAGAGTACAATCATCACAATACCAAACTTCAAATGATTCTTTGCTTACTGTATGATCCTTTGCCACAAAGGATTTCCGGATATGATTGCTTCCGCAACAAGGGCATTCGCGGTATATGATATTTTCTCCCATGTAATTAAATAACTGGCTGTGAATTCTTTAAATATAGTAGTATAACAAAGCTCCTAAACCCATCAATGCAAGGATGATGGCATACACCCACCAGTAATCATCACTTTCTTTGATCACAATTTTTTCTTCTTCCGGCGCAATTGCTTCCTGTGTGATGATCTTAGTTTCACCCGAATCATACACACTTACAATATTGGCATTAGCGGCCACAGAATTGTCTAAATGAATATTCGGCAGTAAGGGATTCGATTTTATTTCTGGATGAAATACAAATGCACCGTCTTCACCCAACTTCAATGTCCCAATGCCGGGTAATACCACTCCACTTTGCATGGCATTTTCCTGAATGCGCTGAGAGAACTCATTGAACTGTGTTACCGCTTCAATCCCGTTCAATCGCATTTCTCTGGAGAGATAATCAAAAAAAGAGCGGTCATTCAAAGGTGTGTCAGGGCTGAAATGAACAGCCTGTGCCGGTGCAGAAACAGTTCGATGAACGATATCTATTTTTGAGGGAATAGTTTGAATATAGAAATTACCTACACCGGGCAATCCTATTTTTTGATTCACAATAAGGTATTTATAAAACAGTTCGTACATCGTTTGCTTCTTTTACCGGAACGAATATACGACACCGCCGAGAACATTAAAACCTAATACCTCATATTGATTCCAACGTTGATATTTATTATTCAGCAGATTATTAAACTGAACCCATAAATTCAACTTCGGTAATACGGTGAATTCCACGCCGGCATTGAGATCCATGGCAGGATCTGATTTTTGGGTTTGCAATGTTTTTGTGCGGTAATCTGCTCCGTCCCAGAAAAAAATATCTGATTTTAATTGCAAATCTTTGGTTACTCTGTAGCGCACAGAACCAGTCAGTTCCAAAGGAAGCAGTCCCCATGGCTTTTCGTATAGTTGCTGATTGGTGTATTGTGTATAATTAACCGCACTGCTGAAAGTAAGTTTCTCCTGAACAGTGTATCCAATTTCACCGTGTAAACGCAAAGCTTGTAATTGCGGTTCATACAATACCACAAAACTTGATGCATTATCCACGGTAATTGTACCGGAAGCATTGGCAAATAGCGGCTGGTTATTGAATTTTAAGAATGAAACCCTTGCATTATAGGTAACATGCTTTCCGGCGCTGCCTTTGAACCCTGCATATTGTTCATCAATCTTTGTATTCATCAGCAATGAAGGTTGCTGAATATATGGATTGAATGCTGCGAGTGATTGATAATTATTTTTATTGAAATAACCGATCCATCCTGCCTGCAAAATAAAATTCTCATCTTTTATTTTTGCTTCAACCGTTACATTCGGCAACATGGTGTAAGTGCTGTTATCCCATGATGGTCTTATGCCTGCATTCAGTTTAAAATTAGGTGTATTGAATTGCACGGAAGGTTCAATATAATACAGATTATTATTGATGGATGATATAGTTGCGGTATGTAATGTAGTGATGTCTGCAGTGAACTTCAGATCAAAAGCATATATCTTCCCGAACGATTTATTGATCGGCGCTTTTAGAATAAAATTCAATTCCGAAGCGTTTTTACTGTCAAAGAAAGAATTCAGTTTTATCTGAGGATGATAAGTGATGCCATAGTCTGACGGTATTTTATTCTGCAAACCGAATTCAAATCCCACCAAATTAAACTGTTGCTGCAATTGTTCCTTTGATGCAGCCGGAAAACCATTTACCGCAGGATACCTGTATTGTGTGCTGTTATTGTAAAATAATCTTGAAGTGATCTCATGTGTGGTTGAATTAAAAACGCCCAATCCTTCAATTCCTGCTTTTGAGTACTCTTGAAAAGTCAGGCTTCCTTTTGAAGAAATATAATTGCCGCGAAGATTGATGATTGATTTTTTTCCATCACCAAATGCAAGCGCTGTTTCTACATACGGTGTTGAATAATTACCATAACCTGCTTTGATATACTGATCGTTCTCCCAATGAAATGCTGTGTCGATCGATAATTCAAGCGGTTTGATAGAAACAGGTTGATAAGAAAAAAATAAATTCTGTGAAGGGATATTATACGTTAACGGGATCTTTGACGAATCAATGACCGGAGTTGCCGCAGTGAAATTAATTTTAGCAGCATTGCGTAAAGATGGTTTAAATGCTGAAGTAACTGTTACCATTTTAGGTGCAGCTATTGCATCATTTGAAACATCAACCGGGGTTGGATGAACAGTATTTATAGGCTTATTGGCAACAGTTGTTTTCTTAGCTGTTTTTTTCTTTTTTGTTTTTTGTTGCGCCTGAAGAGCTATAAAAGGAATAAAAGCTACAATTAAAAATATCCATATTTTTTTCTGATAGTTCATGCTTCGTTTCTTTACTGTTGATCTACTTTATTTGTTTTGCTTTTCTCTTCAACCACCCTATCCAACTTTTGCTGTGCTTCTTTTTTAAATTCATCCTGCTCGGCATTTTCTACAACACTTTTAAAAGTTGCTTCAGCATTAAATAAATCATTCTCCTTAAAATAAACATCCCCTAATAAAATATAACTTTTGGTTACCCAATACCCATATGAACCATATTTTTTGATCACTTCAAATCCTGCTTTCTCTGCTTCGGTTAATTTGTTTTGTTGCAATAAAATAGAAGCAATTGCATACTGTGCTTCTGCACTCTGTTCGGATTTGCCTAATAAGGTCACTTGTTTATACGCATAGAGGGCCTGGTCTAATTGATTATCGGTTTGATGGCTTTTGGCAAGTATCATATTCGCCATCATCTTATCATCGGTTGCAGTCCCTTTTTCTTCCAATAAGTCCGTTGCATTAGCAGCTGCATCTTTCCATTGTTGCAATTTGTATTGACAACGCAATAATCCACGCATGGCTTCTAACTTATTTTCCTGTTGCGTAGCCAAAGATTTCAGCAATGAAAAATATTTCTCCGCATTGTCATAATCTTTCAAATCGAAATAATAAATGCGCGCCGATTGCAATGCACTTCTTTCGGCAAACTTATTGGGTGATCTTGTTGCCACTGCATTATAGAAAGGCAATGCTGCTTTGTTGTCTTTATTATTCACATTGATCTCTGCAGAAAAATAATTGGCTTCCACTGCATATTTACCATCAGGGAATTTGGAGAGATATTCATTCAAGCCGGATTTTGCATTTGTAAAATCCTTCGATTCGTAGCGCAATTCCGCTGCATGATAGGTCAGTGAATCTTCTTCACTGTATGTAACAGGCTTGCCGCTTTGTTTCATGAATGCGATAAAATCAGCAGGCTTTTGATTGGCGATAAAAATATTTCTGATGTATTCGATCGCTTCATCACTTTCCTGCGAATCAGGATATTTTGCGACCAATTGCGTAAAGCTTTTCAGTGATTCATCATTCTTGTTCAGATTGAAATAAGCAACGCCTGATTTTAAATAAGCTTGTGGCCAAAGAGCCGTTGCATTTTTATCTTTTAATATAAGGTTCAGCGAGGGAATGGCTTCACTGTATTTTTCATCAGCGAGATAAGTATTGGCAATTTCCAGATTTGCATCAGGCAATAATGTTGAATTGGGATATTGTTTGGCGATACCTTGCAAAAGATAAATTTTTTCGCTGCTTTTATTCGAAGCTCCGGCAATGATGGCTTTTTGAAACAATGCATAATCTGATGCTTTACCGTTTTGACTGATCACTATTTCATACATCATCAATGCCTGCTTATAATTTTTATTCATGAAATAACAATCGGCCGATCTTACATAAGCATCCTGTTCCAAAGCAGAGGATGTAAAATTGATCGATCTTGCAACTTGTGAGAAATAAGAAAGTGCGGTTGTATAATCTTCTTTCTTCAATAAACTGTAAGCAAGATTATACTTTGCATTAGTCATGTTCACTTCACCGTTCACCTGCGGGTTCTTTAAATAGTTGGCGAAATAATTCACAGCTTCGCTGTTGTCCCCGTTGCGGTAAGCGATCTCCCCTTTCCAGAAATATACCAACTGCAAAAATGAATTGTTGTACGGAACAGTCAATATCCTTGTAAACAATTCATCAGCTTTATCAATACGTTGATCGTTCACTAATTCTGTTGCTCTTCCGTAAAGTATCCTCGGATAGATCTTTTTCAATTCATCACTTTGAATATGCAAACTTTCAAATAAAGCCAATGCATCTTTATAATTGCTTGTATTGGCCAATACGCTTACTTCCAATTCTTTCGCATCCTGTTGATAGGCAGAATTGGGATACGCAATGACAAAACTTTGTAATTCTCGCAAAGCAATATCCATATAGCCTAATTCATAACTTAATTTCGCATAGCTGAAATGTGATATTTCTTTTTGTGTAAGGTTACTGTTGTTAGACTCGCAGAATAAAAATGCATTTCTTGCATTGGCTTTCTGATTGGTTTTTAAATAGGCGTTGGCCAATAAATACATACTGTTTTGTGCCAATGAATCTTCTTTTCCGCCTATCTGTTTAAACCCTTCAATGCTTTTGTTCCAATTATTGGCGGCATAATAACAGTAAGAAAGTTCGTATAGGTCTTCCCGTGTTACCTTATCAGATTTTTTTACATACTCTTCCAGATAAGGTTGCGCATGTATATAATCTTTCTTGTCGAAATATAAATGGCCTGTCAATTGTTTTAATTGAAGGTCATAATACTGGTTCCCTCCTTTCAAAGATTTTTCTGCATACGCCAATGCCTTTTCATGTTCACCTTGAAAATAATAGATCTCGGCAATGTAGAAAGGAACAATGTTTTTATAATCCGCACTTTTCATCGCAATATTGAATGATTTCAATGCTTCATTATAATTTCTTTCAGAAAAAGTGATGAATCCATAATAATAATTAGCATCTACATAATTGGAATCTTTTGGTATTTGACGCACCACATCCAATAAAGGCTTGGCTTCTTTGAATTGTTGCAAAGCAAAATGCGAATAGCCTTTATGAAATTTCATTTCGGCAATTTCACTGTTGTTCAGGTTCTCTATTCCTGCTTTGCCATAATAAGTGATGGCGTTGCCAAAATCTTTCTGCCTGAAATAATATTCTGCCAGATAAAAACTTGCCATCTGCACATGCGGTGCATGATGTTCGAGGTCGATGAAATTCTTTGCCAAAGGTTCTGCGGCTGCATCATTGAGTTTTAATCCGCAGATGATATAATAATATTTTGATTCTGTCTGAATCGTTACCGGAAGATTCGTGTTGGCTGTTTCGTTCGCATATAAATTCTTGAACACAGGATATGCCAAACTGTATTGTTCTTTCTGAAATAATTCTTTTGCTGATTTAAACACAGCGTCAGGGTCATCATTCATTTTTGTGTACTGAGCATTAGAGATGCTTATCGTACAACAAAAACAAACTGCGGTTATGATTTTGAGGATTTTCTGCATAATATTGGAGAATACTTGTAACAAAGATTTCTTTTTCTATCTTAATAAAAAGTAAAATCACTTAAAGTTAACACGATGCGATATTTTTTATTGACTGTTTCATTCTTTGTGGATAAAGAAGAAAACAGCAATAACTTTACCACAAATTTTATTTGATGTTCGAAAGCACAACTTTGATCAGGGTAAGGTATGCCGAAACAGACCAGATGAATGTGGTTTACCACGGCAATTACGCTCAATATTTTGAAGTCGGCAGAGCCGAAAGCATACGTAGCTTAGGTTTCACGTACAAAGACATGGAAGCAATGGGTGTGGTAATGCCCATTGTGGAATTGCATTCAAAATTTTTACGACCCGCTCATTATGATGACCTGCTGACCGTAAAGACAATGTTAAAAGAATTACCGATAGATCATCGCATCGAATTTCATCAGGAAGTGTATAATGAAGCCGGCAAATTATTGACGATTGGCAGAGTGGTCTTGTATTTCATTAATGCTAAAACAAAAGAGAAGACAGTAATGCCTTCTCAATTATTGAATACGATCAAACCGTATTTTAATTAGTTATGCACGATCATGATCAGCACGCCAATTTTTAATGGCTTGCTTGATTTCTTTGTTGGGCAGATTTTCATCCACCGCACGTTTTGCCAATGCAACAAACTCATCATCACCGGCAAATCTTAATGCAATAATTTGTCCTATTCTTAATTTACTGTCGAGTGGTTTACCGGCAAGAATAAAATGACGAAAATTTTCTTCAGCCCTGATCGCACGATCCTGTGCTTTCAATGCAAATGATCTTGCAAAGTACCAAACAAGACCCAGCGTAATCGTCAATGCTACGATCAATGATGCAGAATAACATGTTTCGGGTGTGCAATGACACAAATTAATAATGGAACCGATCAATATCGCCAGTATCAGTGTTGAGGAAACATAATGATACAAGGGCACATAACGGGAATGATTTTGAAGATTTTGTTCTTTCATGGTAAGCAGTTTATTTCTTGAAAGGTATTTATTTTAACCCATAGAATCTTCAGTGGCTAGAACAGCTCATTTCTTCATGCAAAATACAGGCTTTTGTCACTTCCATACGCTTTATATCTTACTCCCTATATACTCCTTAGATACTCCCTATATAAAGCGTATATGACCCTCATATATCCCGCAATAAATATGATGTCGGTTATATATAGTTTGTATGCAGGGTATTTATAAATCTGATCCGTATTGTGGTATCATCAGAGATAAATATGCCTGCAGATATTATCTTAATTGCGGAAGTTTCTTATTTTAATTCATCCAGTATCAGGAACATTTTCTTAACAATGGCCGAAGAGGAACCATCATAATTGTTTACAATAATGGCAACTGTATATTCCGTGCCGTCTTTTGCCGTATGATAACCCGCAAAACTTCTGGCACCGCCGATACTGCCACTCTTTAATTTCATCTGATTGTATTCGGGCAGATCAAAATAAAAGCTCTTGAACCAGTCCCTTGTTCTGGCATATTGCAATGCTGTGACCAATGCATGAGCAGTAACACGGTTTTGCGGGGATAGACCACTGCCATCCATGATATGCAAAGCAGACTTTTCAATACCACGCTCCTGCCAAAACTTTCTTACAATGTTCACACCCGAATCTGTATGACCGAATTCATTTTTTTCATAGGCCATTGTTCTTACCAATGCTTCGCCGTATAAATTGATACTGTGTTTGAGAAAATGATAATTGATGCTGTCGAGCGAAGGTGAATAATGCGTATAAAAAACAGTTGCCGGTTTTGGAATAGTCAGGTTGTTGCCAATTAATCCCTCTGTAGTTTTAAATCTTTTTTCTTCAACATTAAAATTATTTTTATCGAATTGTTTATTAAGAAGTGATAATAATTTCTCAGATGGTAATGAAATTGATCCTGAAATAGTGAATGGATTTTCTTGTAACGGAATAGTACCTTCAGTAAAGCCGTAAGCATTATATGGCGACATATAAATATAACCGTTGTCGCCGCTTCCTGCTTTACCTGTTTTAATAAAGTTATCAATAAAACCAAGATACATTTCAGGTAAAGCTTTCAGTATTTTTGTAATATCACCTTCTTTTGTACCTGGCTGCAATACAAGATCATATTGATTCTCATGCCAGTTCAGTCCCCAGTGCCCTGCACCATAATAATTACCGATATCATCCCATATCCATCCTCCCGGAATTGGATTAAAAGAAAATTTTGAATTATCTAAATAAACATTCCCATTTATTTTTTTAATACCCGCATTTTTAATTTCATGCATCCATTTATTTAATACAACTGAATCTTTTGTTTCATTAAAACGCCAACTTCCTAATGTTGGATCACCATAGCCAATAAAAAATAAATTGCCGTTTAACTCACCATCTTTGATGGTTCCATCATAACCCAATTCTGTTTTAAAACGATAATCATGTCCTAACAGATCCATCGCAGCAATGCTTGAAAATATCTTCTGGCAACTCGCAGGTGCTAATCCTGTTTCACCATTCTGATCATAAAGCATTTCATTCGTTTTACTGTTCAGCACATACAAACCCAGAATGGCATGTTTCATAGAACTGTCTGCCAACAAGCGTTTTACGGCATTCTCTATTTTCTGTTGAACGGATTGTGCGAAAGAAATATTTACTAAGAATAATAAACTAATAGTGAATCGGACTGTTTTATGCATTCTCATTTACTTTGCACTAAATTATACCGAAGAATACTATGAAAAAAGTTTTTGCATCCATCATAACCATTGGTGATGAATTATTGATCGGACAAGTGATAGATACTAATAGTGCTTGGATCGCACAGGAAATGAATAAGATCGGTGTGCCTGTAAAACATCGTGTGGCTGTGGGCGATGTGTGGGATGATATCTGGCAGGCATTGGACGAAGAAAGTAAATCAGCAGATATTATTTTTATAACGGGTGGCCTCGGCCCTACTGCCGATGATATCACTAAACCCTTACTCTGCCAATATTTCGGCGGTAAGCTGATCATGCACCAACCTACATTGGATTTTGTTACACATTTATTTGAAAATGTTTTGCAACGTCCAATGATCGAAAGAAACGCAAAACAAGCTGAAGTGCCCGATGTGTGTACCGTTTTAAAAAATGAAAAAGGAACTGCACCCGGCATGTTATTCGAAAAAGATGGGAAAATATTTATTTCATTACCCGGTGTGCCGCACGAAATGAAATGGATCATTACTGATTCTGTCCTTTCCATCATCACAAAAAAATTCAATACCGGATTTATTGAACACAGAACTTTATTGACTGCCGGCGTGGGCGAATCTTTTCTCGCAGAAAAAATAAAAGCATTTGAAGAAGTATTACCTGTTGATATTAAATTGGCCTATCTGCCCAATTACGGCATGGTTCGTTTGCGGTTAACGGCATTTGGAATGGATAAAGAAAAACTCAATCAGCATATCGATCATCAATTCAATTTATTAAAAGAAAATGTAAAAGATGTTTTGGTAATTGATGAAGACTTACCCATGGAAGCTGTTGTTGGCAAACTTTTAAAACAAAAAAACAAAACCATAGCCACTGCTGAAAGCTGCACGGGTGGCTATATTGCGCATTTACTTACTTCTATTCCCGGATCATCTGCTTATTTCACAGGAAGTATTGTGAGTTATGATAATCGCATCAAAGAACAATTGCTGCATGTTAAAAAAGAAACAATAGAAACATTTGGAGCCGTAAGTGAAGAAACCGTAAAAGAAATGGTGAAAAATGTTTTACACATCATGCAAACGGATTATGCGGTGGCTGTAAGCGGTATCATGGGACCCGATGGTGGCACAACAGAAAAACCTGTTGGCCTTGTATGTGTTGCTGTTGCTGATAAAAACAAGGCCATCACCAAAAAATTCAACTTTCGTTTCGACCGAAACAGGAATATCCAATTAACTGCCACCAATGCATTGAATTTGATCCGTCAGTTAATTGTGGATAACAGTTGAATAAGTTTCGGCTTCTAAAAATTATTTTTGAGGATGGATAGGCTTGGCCGCCACGCCATAATTTGCTGTACTTGTTGATTTTGAACTGAATCGGAATTTTATATTTTATAATTTTTTCAATTCAACCATCATAAACAGTATTACATTTATAGTGTGAATGCGATGGGTAAGTAAGCACTAAAATAAATGGATAATTTTATCCCATTAAAATTCTAGTACGATTAGTATGGCAATAGCTGAATTGATAATGCCCAAATTGGGTGAAAGCATAATGGAAGCCACGATCTTACGTTGGCATAAAAATGTTGGCGATCGCGTTGCTTTAGACGAAACTGTTTTAGATATTGCTACCGATAAAGTTGACAGTGAAGTTCCCTCGACTGTTGCCGGTGTTATCACAGAATTATTATACCGTGTAAATGATGTGGTTCCTGTTGGTGCAGTAATTGCAAGAGTGGAACTTGCATCAGGAGTTGCAACAGCACCTGTTCATACAACACCGCATCAACCTGCATATACAGCACCGCCTGTTCAGCATACCTATAATGCACCACCTGTTCAACCAAGAGCGGAAGAACAAATTCCTTATACACCACAACAACAAGGACCAAGAGCAAGCGTTGGAAATAATCGTTTCTTTTCCCCATTGGTTTTAAATATTGCCAATAGTGAAGGCATCAGTTTAAGTGAATTGGAAAGAATTCCAGGTACCGGTGCAGATGGACGCGTTTCTAAAAGAGATGTGTTGCAATATATCGCTGATAAAAAATCGGGTAAAGCACCTGCATTTATTCCGGCTCCGCAACAACCTATTTATACAACGCCGCCTGTTTATCAAACATATACAAGTCCGCAGCCGGAAAGAGTAGCACCGATACCGCCGCCTGTTTACATGCCGCAACCTACTCATGTTCCGGTTGAGCAAGAAATGCCGCAACCACAACCTGTCTATATACCGCCACCTGTTCATACACCTATTGCAGAAGAACAACAACCCGTTCAACATCAGCAACCACAACCCGTTTATGTTACAGCACCTGTTGTTGAACAAACTCGTATTGCAGCAACACCTGCGCCGGTAGTTGAACCACCTATTGCACCACCTCCACCGCCAATAATCGAAACACCCAAACCGAGTGTTGAATTATTTGAGATGGACAGGATGCGTAAGCTCATTGCGAAACACATGGTCGACAGCAAACATACCAGTGCGCATGTTACAAGTTTTGCAGAAGCAGATGTTACCAATATGGTGCAGTGGAGAGATCATATTAAACATGATTTTGAAAAACGTCAGGGCACAAAGATCACATTCACACCGATGTTCATTGAATGTTTGATCAAAGTGATGAAACGTTATCCCATCATCAACAGTTCAGTGGAAGGTGATAATATTTTAATCAAGAATTATTACAATATCGGAATGGCCACTGCATTGCCGAATAAAAATTTAATTGTTCCTGTTATTAAGAATGCAGAGAATTTAAGTCTGGTGGGATTAACAAAAACAGTGAACACATTGGCCGATAATGCACGCAACAACAAATTAAGACCCGAAGATATTCAGGGCGGCACATTCACATTTACCAACGTTGGTACATTTGGATCTTTGATGGGCACTCCTATCATCAATCAACCGCAAGTTGCCATTCTTGCAGTAGGTGCCATTAAAAAACGTGCTGTTGTTATTGAAACAGATAAAGGCGATTTTATTGGTATCCGCCACATGATGTTCTTATCATTAAGTTACGATCACCGTATCATTGATGGCAGTGTGGGTGCAAGTTTCTTAACCGATGTTGCCAAAGAATTTGAAAAATGGGATGTGAACAGAGAATTGAAATTAGTGGTGAAAGAACAGTATGTTGATTAATCTCCATCAAAAATAAAATTGAAAACTCTCAAATTATTTGGGAGTTTTTTTATGGAGTGAACTGAAGTATTCCATGGCGGCTATTATTACGTCGCACACTTTTACTCCAAAGCTTTATGCGACGGACTACTTCATAGTTCCGTTTTCATGGCACCAAAAGCTGTTAATCCGTATTTGCAATCCTGACTGATTTGCTGTCTGTTTCAAAAGCAACCCTAATTATCTTATTTTCGCCGAATGGAATTGATCAATCCCCTCGTTGAAAAATATGCAGAACAATTTACCACGCCGGATGACGCTTTTCTGCAGGAGATCCATCACCACACTTTAGCCTCTCATCCTCATGCACACATGCTCAGCAGCAGCGTGCAGGGAAAATTATTATCCTTCCTGAGCACTATTTTGCGTCCTACATACGTTTTAGAAATAGGAACATTCACAGGTTACAGTGCCTTGTGCCTGGCAGCAGGACTTTTACCCGATGGCGAATTGCATACTTTAGAACTGAGAGAAGAAGACGCCGCAACGGCAAAAAAGAATTTTAGCATTTCCAAATACGCGAAGCAGATACATTTGCACATCGGAAATGCGTTGGATATTATACCGACTTTGAACTTTGAATGGGATCTGGTTTTTATAGATGCGGATAAAACAGGATACACGGATTATTATGAGTTGGTTGTACCAAAATTGAAGAAAGGCGGATGGATCATTGCAGACAATGTATTGTTTCATGGTCAGGTTTTGGAAGACCCTGTAAAAGGAAAAAATGCATTGGCCATTCAGGCTTTTAATGAACATGTGGCTAATGATACAAGAACCGAACAAGTGATGCTAACCGTGAGAGACGGATTATTATTGATAAAAAAGAAAGATTAATGCAGCGGACCATTTTATTTTTGACAGTTATTTGTTTTTACGCAACGGCTTTTTCACAAAAAGAAAAAGGCGAAGCATATATTGCCAAATATAAAGACATTGCCATGGCTGAAATGCAGCGCAGCGGCGTGCCTGCGGCCATTACATTGGCACAGGGAATATTGGAATCGAAGTTTGGTGAAAGTGATCTCTGCGTTCAATCCAACAATCATTTCGGCATTAAATGCAAAACAGAATGGACAGGCGAAAAAGTATATCATGATGATGATGCAAAGCATGAATGTTTCCGCAGTTATCCTGATGCAGCAGCTTCTTTCAGGGATCATTCTGATTTTTTAAAGAACCGTCCCTATTACACTGATCTCTTCAAATTAGATATTACCGATGTGGAAGGATGGGCTTACGGTTTAAAGAAAGACGGTTATGCTACAGAAAAAGAATATCCGCAGCGATTGTTAAAGGTGATCAATGATTATAACCTTAATCAATACACTTTATTGGCATTGCAGAAACAAAATAGCTCCCCTGTTGCTGCACAACAGGAATCTGTTTCCATGAATGCAGCTGTTCCTGCAAAAAATAAAACAATTACTACCGCTGTTGCAGAAAAAGAAGAAGTTGAAATAATTACAAGGCCAACAAATCAAAAAGTAGATATTGATTCAAAAACAAAGTCTTCTGTTTATCCTGAGGGTGTTTTTACCATCAATCATTCAAAAGTTGTTTTTGCCAAAGAGGGAACATCTTTATTAGCATTGGCCAATCAATACGATATCATACTCAGCAGATTATTGGCTTTTAATGAGCTTGAAGAAATGGATATTTTACCAACAGATACTTTACTTTTTTTAGAAATGAAAATGAAAAAAGGTGCTGTTGATTTTCATATAGCTGAGCAGGGAGAAACATTGCACCGCATTTGCCAAAAAGAAGGCGTGCGCATGGATGCCGTGATGCAGTATAATAATATCAAACCCAATATGATGGTTCTTGCCGGAGAAAAAGTTTATTTACGCGGACCAGCACCCGTAATTCCTAAAACAGTTGCATCAGAGAATGCAAAATAATCCTGTAACTTCCAACTCATTTTAATTTCAAGCTATGTCAGTTATTCAGGTACTCGATAAAAAGTTTGTTCCGTTTATTTCTGAAGCAACTCTTCAACATAAAGTAAAAGAATTAGCGGCACAATTGGATAAAGATTATGCCGGCAAGAAACCTTTGTTTATTGCAGTGCTTAACGGTTCTTTCATTTTTGCATCCGATCTTTTTAAAGCACTGACCATTGAAGCAGAAATCTGTTTTATTAAATTGGCTTCTTATAAAGGCACAAGGTCAACGGGTCATGTGATCACTTCTATCGGATTGGATGCAGATATTACCGGAAGACATGTAGTGATATTGGAAGATATCATTGATACAGGAAAAACCATGCATACTTTTCTTCCTCAGATCTATAACCAACAGCCTGCTTCTTTAAAAGTTGCTGTGTTATTACACAAACCCGATGCAACTGAATATGAAGTGACCATTGACTATTGTTGCTTTTCCATCCCCAATAAATTTGTAGTGGGTTATGGCTTGGATTATGACGGATTTGGAAGAAATATCCCTGAAATTTATCAACTGCATGTAGATTAATCAAAAATTCTACAGCTACACTCATATAAATTTGTTCCTTATTATTATATTTAGGGTGTAACCCTTATACCTGCCATGAAACCTTGTTTGCTTATTGTTGTCTTCAGCATTACAATGTGTTCCTCTTCTTTTTGTCAGTACTATTTACGAGGCGAAGTAAAAGATGAGAAAGGCAGATTAATGCCGAATGTGAAGATCAATCTACAATCAAAAGGCAATTATCCATTCTCCAGCGGCGGTTCCGGTCTTTTTGGTATCCCTACTTCACGAGTCATTGATACGATCATTTTAATGTATGACGGATACGAAGTTTTGCGTAAAGCTGTTGAAACAGAGCAATACCAAACACTGATCATGAAAGTGCTTCCTTCAAAGATCGCTCCTGCGAAAACAAAATTATCTTCAAAAACGATCAATCTTCAAAAAGAAGATAATCTGCTCTCTTCTGTTTTGGGCGAAAGTTACAGCAGCCTTACAGAGAATGCTTTTATTGATGCAAACAAATATCCGGAGACAGGATTTTCATTGAGTGTTGATCGGGCCTCTTATAGCAATGTGCGCAGATTTTTGAGTAATGAAATGAATGTTCCGCCTGATGCGGTGAGAATTGAAGAAATGTTGAATTATTTTGACCTCCGCACAAATAAGAACACTAATGCTTCGAAGAATTTTACCTGCAATTCAATACTGAGCTCCTGTCCGTGGAATCCGGAAAATAAATTATTTTTCATCAACCTCACTGCACCGAAAATAAATCTGGATACCATTCCGTCAAGCAATCTTGTTTTCCTGATCGATGTTTCAGGCTCGATGGAAAGACCCAATCGTTTACCGTTATTACAATCTGCCTTTAAATTATTGGTTGAAAATTTGAGAGCAAAAGATACCATTGCAATTGTGACTTATGGCGGCGGTGTTGCAATTCGTTTAGCTTCAGCAAGCGGTGCTGAAAAAGAAAGAATAAATAATATCATCGATTCATTATACGCCGATGGTGATACGCCGGGTGAAGGCGCTATCAGAACCGCTTATGCTGTTGCAAGAAGATCATTCATCCGCAACGGGAACAACAGGATCATTTTGGCAACAGATGGTGATTTTAATGTGGGACAAACAACCGAATTGGAATTAGAAGATCTGATCTCATTTGAAAGGCAAAGCGGAATTTATCTCACCTGCATCGGCGTAGGCATGGGAAATTATAAAGACAGCAAATTGGAAATATTATCCAAAAAAGGTAACGGTAACTTCGCCTATCTCGACAATATCAATGAAGCTGAAAAAGTGTTGGTGACCGAATTCACTAAAACAATTTATGCTGTTGCCAATGATGCGTTTGTGAATGTGCTTTTCAATAAAAATATTGTAAAAGATTACCGGTTGATCGGTTTTGACAACAGAAAAGATGCAATAACGGACAGCAGCAGTGTATTAGATGGCGGAGAAGTGGGCAGCGGCCATAACACGATGGCTGTCTTTGAAATTATACCGCAGAGCAATATTGATTCTGCTGCAAACTTAGCCAACCTTACTTTACAATATCACTTACCGAATGATGAAAAAATATTGACACAGAAATTCGATCAGCCTTTTCATCCGATGGAGTTTTTATCAACGCCTCCTGCCATTCGTTTTGCAACGGCTATAACCATGTTCGGAAGTTTATTAAAGCAATCGAAGTATGCCAAATTCAGTTACGAAGATGTAATACAGATCGCAACAGCATCTGCAGATCCAAACAGCACAAAACAACAGGAATTTATTTCATTGTTACAAAAAGCAGATAAGGTTTATAATTATACCAAGAAGAAAAGAAAATAATTTTTTGTTACCTGCAATTGCTTTTCATGGCATCGACTGTTGCGTCGCACACTTCAACTGTTCATCACAAATAGATAGTTCAAAAATAGCCCTCTTACATATTTTTTATTATTTTCAAGCATGGCACAAAATAATTCCCTAAAAATTTGTTTCATTTTTTTATTCTCTTCAATATTCCTTCCTGCATGTGGTCAAGAGAAAGTGGAAGAACCAAACCCGTTTAAGTTTTTATATGCAATAGATCCTTACAGAAAAAATGTAGCGGATTCATTGAAATATTTATTGCCTACTTTAGATTCAATATTAGAAAGTGATCAGCAATATAGATACGGAATGATATCCAACCCTAAAGGTAAAGCTGCTCAAGAAAAGGCTTATGCAAATTTTCTGTCACATAAAAAAGAACAACAGTTTATTGATTCCATTAATCTTATTAAAGTAAATGAAATCATTGAAAAGCATGGCTGGCTTGGTTATAAAACCATTGGTAGACAAGAAAATAATGCGATATTTTTTGTTATTCAACATGCCGACATTGCAACACAAGAAAGATACTTGCCCTTGATTAGAGAAGCAGTCACCGCAAAAAATGAATACCCACATCATTTGACAATGATAGAAGACAGAATATCACTTCATAAAAATAAATATCAAATCTATGGGACACAAATACTGACTACGCCTAATAAAAACTATCTATTCCCATTGATTGATCCTGAAAATGTTATAGAAAGGCGTAAAGCAATAGGGCTTGATTCTGCAAGTTTTCAGAGTTATTTAAATCAATTCAATATTAAATGGGATATTGAAACATACAACAAAGAATTGCCAACTGTAGAAAAGCTTATGAAAAAACTTTACAATAAAAAATAATTTAAATTAGTTCAATCCCCAACCCTACTTTTCCTTTTATTACAACTTTACCGAAATCAAAAGAGATACCTGTTGCCAAATCTTCTGTTTGTAATAAAGGACCATCCATATCCACATGATCTATTTGCGGTAAAAAGTTTGCAATGGCTGCAGAGCCGATGCTACTTTCGTTCATGCTGCCCATCATCACTTGCAAATTCAACTCTCTTGCTTTCTTGATCATCCGCAGCGCAGGTGTAATACCACTGCATTTGGTGAGCTTGATATTGATGCCATTAAAATGACCTACACATTTCTCCACATCATTTTCTGTCACACAACTTTCATCTGCAAATAATGGCAATACAGATTTTTGATATAATATTTTCATATCATCCCAACTGTCTTTTGCCAAAGGTTGCTCGATGTATTCTACACCTAATTCTTTTAATTGAATGATCTTGTGGATGGCTTCATCCAGCGCCCAGCCTGCATTTGCATCTATTCGTAAAACAGCATCGGTATGTTCCCGCAATGCTTTTACGATGGCAATATCTTCATCTGTTCCTAACTTTATTTTATAGATCGGCCATGGTTTCGCTTTCATTTTTTCAACCATCTTTTCAATCGAATCAATACCGATAGTATAATCTGTTGACGGTGTGTTTTCCCATTTTGTTTGCCATAGTTGATACAATAATTTCTTTTCCATCTTACCGAACAGATCCCAGCCTGCCATGTCTAACGCACAAACTAAAAATGGATTGTTGGGAAATAAATGATGCAAATAATGCCAATAACGTTCCGGATCAGTAAACGCAAATTTTTCAATGAATGTTTTTTTCTTTTCAATATCAGCGATCATGTCTTCCACAGTAATATTATAATAAGCAATGGCAGGGGCTTCTCCAAATCCGGTATAATTCCCCAACTGCAATGCTACCATCAATGTCGGCTGATGTGTTTTTGTTCTTCCACCTGAAATGGAAAAAGGATATTGAAAAGGGAGTTCGTATTTTTTATAATGGATATTCATGTATCGATGTTAAAAATAATAGACTATGTTTCAAAATATTTATCAAAGATAACAGTACTAAAAAAGAAAAGCCAATTACAAATTTGTAACCGGCTTAATTTATTTTTACTTATTGAAAAATCATCTTCCGCTTGACTGCACCATACCTGCCAACTCTTCATTAAATGCTTTTTGCGTTAATAAGCTTTCTAAAGTAAGATGCATTCGGTAACGCCAGTAATGTTTTGGATCGGCCGGTATATTAATGCGTTCATCATTTGGATTCACACGACGGATCTTTTCATCAATACCTAACAAATCCTGTAATTGAAAAATACTCCACATCGCCGGAGAATACAAATGCTGCATCACAATTAATTTATTGATCCATGCTTCACAATAAAAAGGTGCATCGCCCCATTGACCTAATTCGTGATTATAAAATTTTTGAATACTGTTCTTATCTTCTTCCCACCAACCGCGAATAGTGCTCATGTCATGCGTAGAAGGTGTGATCACACTTAAATAGGGTGCATCATTGGGATGGAAGAATTCTTTCTTTGGATCCTTCGGCATACGCTGGATTTCCAAACTCAATAATCCCAAATGGCGCATCACATCAGGGACACAAGCGGGAACTAATCCTAAATCCTCTCCGCAAACCAGCATATTGGTTACACGTTTCAATGCCGGTAATTTTTGTAAGGCTTCCTTCATCCAGAAATCGTCCTGGCGACGGAAGAAATAGTTCACATACAATTCATTCAACTGATTTTGAGTATTACCATCTAAGTTTCTGAATGAGGAAGTACTGTTCATTGAAAACCGGAAATGATATTGCTGTCCTTGTGAACCTTCTGCCTCAAATAAAATAACATTACTGATCAGATCAAATAATCCTTGTTTTATTTTTTTGGTGAAATCATCATCTGCTAAAGTTGATGTATAAGTTTCCACTTGTCTTTGTGTGGCAAATTCAGGTTTCAATGTATAATTTCCAAAGCCATCATAGTTTAAGAAAATGTCTTTCACATAATCCTGATCGTAACCGAAAATTTCCCACAATACAGCATCATTAATAAAAGGCTTTGTATAACGGTTATAATCGAAAGTGATGCCGCGACTGTTCAATTCATTCAAATGCAAAGGAATGGCAGGAACAAAATATCCCATGATACCTTCCACTGCATGCATTGGAATACTCCAGATACGGAAGAAGCCTAAAATATGATCGATGCGAAATGCATCAAAATAATAACTCATTTGTTCAAAGCGGTTCTTCCACCAGGCAAAACCGTCTTCCCGCATCTTTTGCCAGTTGTATGTCGGGAAACCCCAGTTCTGCCCTTTCACTGCAAAGCCATCAGGGGGCGCACCTGCCTGAACATTCATATTGAACAAACTGTTTTGCTGCCAAGCATCTGCACCATAACGATAAATACCGATAGCGATATCGCCTTTTACAACAATTCCGTTTGCATGTGCATATTCAGTCGCCTCTTTTAATTGCAGATGCAAATGATATTGAATAAAATAATTGATGGCAATATCTTCGAATGAATCAGCTGTGGGAGAAGTAAGTTCATCAATATCTTCCCTCTTATAATTTTTGAAAGCGGGCCATTGATTAAAATCTGCGGTGCCATATTCATCACGCAGGTAACAGAAAACGGAATATGGAACTAACCAATGTTTATTTTTTTCAAAATATTCTTTGTATTCATCGCTTACAAATATGCTGTCCTTTTGCGAAGCATAGATTTGTTTGATGAATTTTATTTTCGCATTTAACACTGTTTCATAATCAACTGCATCTAATGCATTCAATCTTTTTCTTTCTTCTTCCAAAGCAGTTAATAACTTTTTATTTTCATTATTCACTACTTTACTGAGATCAAGATAAATCGGATGAAGGGCAAAAGCTGAGATGGCCGCATAAGGGTAAGAATCAGTCCAGCTATGCGTTGCAGTGGTATCATTGATGGGCAATATCTGTACCAATTTCAATCCTGTTTTCTTTGCCCAGTCCACTAATAATTTCAGATCGGTGAATTCACCAACTCCAAAACTTCTTTCGCTTCTTAAACTGAATACAGGAATTGCAACCCCTGTTCCTTTCCATGTATTGTTGGGCAATACTACAAAGCCGTCATTTAATACAGTCAGCTTATTTACTGCAACGGAATCATAGAACACACGGTTACTTCCGTTTTCGAAACGAACAATTTTCTTTTTCGCAATATCATACACACCATATTTATAAGCGATCGGGAAAGTTTCTTTTGTCAGATCGATCTTTGCTTCAAAGAAATCATCTCCTGCTTCCCTGCTCATCAAAATCACTTTTTCTTTATCCCATTCATTCAATGCCTTTGCGGTTCCTGAAATAAAAACAGTCTGACCTTTTGTGAGTAACGGTGCTTTTATTTTAAAAATATGTGTTACTGTTTTTGGTTCAGCAATTTTATTTTCTGTGTAATTCGATTGAAGTAACACTTTTTTAAAAGGCACCGTATAAAAGGCATTCTCAAAATAGCCGGCATAATTCCATGCATCAAGCATCAACAGTTCTTTTGCGTTGATGGCAGAAAGATTAAAAGTTTTATCTGTTCCCCAATCATAACTGAATGAACCATCCGCATTTCGTAAAATATAATTGTAAGTGATGTCAGCATCCACAATATCTCGCTCTTCAAATTCAAGTGCCAGCGTCCACAATTCTTCATTGAAGTATTTTAAAGGCAGGGCTTTACTTGTGTCACCGTTTCCCAGTAAGGGATGATTGCCTGAAATAAATAAGTTCTGTCCATATTCGGTTCGGAACTTTAATTGAAATGTTATTTTGAGAGACACTTTATCTGTATTTAGTTTTTTATTATTTACAACTGTTGTAACAGTTTCTTTTTTGGTTTGAATTTTCTCAGCAGTTTGTTTTTTAAGTACAAACTTTACTTCTGGTAAAACAGGAGATTTTACAACTTCATCCTTTTTTGCAGTTTTAGATGTTGTTTTCTTTGATGTTACTGAATTATTCTTTTTTGCGAGTTTATTATTTTCAGCTGAAGCAGGAATATTTAACTGAGATCTTTTTGCAGCATTACTTTTTTTCTCTGCCTGAGGTTTAGCAGATAGTATCTCAGGCTGCAGATCTTTAGCAGTTATTTTATCGTTAGTCAAGTGGCAAGTTTTAAGAGTGCTAAAATAAGTAAATTAATGTGTATTTAGAACACATTAGCACATTTGGTATAAAAAAAATTAGAATAATCCACGGATTCTCAGGAGATTAAATATTCGGATAAATAAATCGGTTGAATAAAGCTATCCATTTGATTTACAAAAATCAAACATAACAGCCTTATTCAACCGAAAAATGAAGAGTGCTTTTTTCTTATTTGCCTTGTTTAGGAGGCGGAGGCGTTCCAGCTGCGGGTGGAGGGCCGGGCCATTTTTGCTGTACAGGCAATGGTGCATTAGGTTTGGCAACACCACGATGGCAGGTATTGCATGTAACCGCTTGTACTTTTACTGTATCTGCATGAGGAATAAGGCTGATATATTTTTTATTCAACTCATCAGTCATGCGCATCATATCCCTTGCAATATCTTTTTTAGGGTTTTCATCACTCGCCATATCCATTTTTTTAGGATCTGCTTTTGAAGGCGCATGGCAATGATTACATTTTACTCCTAATTCAACTTTAAACTCATCCATCGCGTGATCTACTTCGTTGTAAGTTGCAGTAGCAGGAAACACTTTGATGTTCTTTAACTTTTTAGGTTCTTGCTGATCATCCGGCTTAAAGGATACTATCATCAGCGTTGTAACAGCTGTTACAGCAGCAATTACCACCATTTTTTTTCTTTGCAATTTGATCATGTTTAGGGTTTTTTGAATGCTCAATTTAAAATATGCTTTACCAATTTAGGTTAAAAATCGGTGAAACTATTTTGAAAACCTATAAAAATAATCTGTAGTAAATTCTTTTCACTAAATAAAAAATCCCCGCAATAATGCAGGGATCTTTTTCCATAAATAGTTTTGAGGTATTACATACCCCACCTGTTGGTTAATTTCAACCGTAAGGCAGGTTTCATTTGTCTTTGAATTTTCCAAAGATCAGCTACACCAAAATTTTGTGTTTGATCCTGATCTTTTACATCAACATCTGTAGCCACGGTTTCTTTTACCTCAGTTACTAACTGTTTCAATTCTTCTGCTTCTATTTGTACAATAGAAGTCTTTACATTACTGTTCATAATTGTCTCCATTTTTGTTCTTCTAATAAAAATTTTTCCGGCAAGGAAATCGTAATAAGTAAATCAATCACAACCCAGAGGGTAAGCTTACATGAACTATGTGAAGTGTGTCTTCTACCTTAAAATGACAGTGCAAAGATATGACTTTTATCATAAAAAACAGCTATAAAATTGTTAAGGCTTTGCTCGAAATGAAAAAATAAGTTCGTAACTGTTTGATAATTAAATTAATAAACTTGTTTAATTAATTCATTTTCTCAAGATCACTTTTTTTTGTTTCAGACAATTTTAGCGAAAAAAAATCTTGTGTTCTGGCTTTTAATTTCAAAACAAAGACGTCATAATTCCTTTTTTCCATAATTTTTTCTATTTTGAAATAATATTTGACGAGTAACCTATAAAACCTAACGACTAAATTATTGCTATGCCAAATAATCCTGCACTTACTGCTGCAAATATCAGGGCTTGGATTTCTGCCGATCTAACGCCACAGGCAATCGAGGCTGAATTACTGCAAAAAGGATTTGACGAAAATTCCATTCTGGAACATTTACAAGAATTCAAGAAACAACGCAATACTCAAAAACAATTCAAGGGATTTGTTTTGATGGGCTTAGGTGGATTTCTGGGATTTATGAGTTGTGTATTGACTTTAACGCAAGTATTCCCACAATGGTATGATCTAATTTTATACGGACTTACTTTTATTGGTGTAACATTGGTGATGATCGGATTGTATTTTGTGTTTGAGTAACTAATAAAAAAGCCCTCGCATTTCTGCAAGGGCTCACAAACCAACTTATAAACTATTTACTTCACTTCTTCAAACTGCGCATCTTCAACAGTATCATTCTTTGCACCTGCATCTTGTTGTGCGTTTGCATCAGCATGAGGTTGTTGTTCTGCTCCGGCGGCCTGAGCTTTGTAAATTTCTTCACTCGCTGCAGTCCATGCTGTATTCATTTCAGTCATCGCCGTATCAATAGCTGCAATATCCTGAGATTTATGCGCTTCTTTTAATTTAGCCAATGCAGTTTCAATAGGGCCTTTTTTATCTGCAGGAACTTTATCGCCAAACTCTTTCAATTGTTTTTCTGTCTGGAAGATCAAACTATCTGCCTGATTCAATTTTTCAATCTTTTCTTTTGCCGCTTTATCTTCTGCTTCATGTGCTTTAGCTTCTGCCTTCATTTTTTCAACTTCTTCCTTACTCAAACCACTACCTGCTTCAATATGAATTTTTTGTTCTTTACCTGTGCCTTTATCTTTTGCGCTCACATGCAGTAAACCATTGGCATCAATATCAAATGTTACTTCAATTTGAGGAACACCACGTGGTGATGGAGGAATACCATCCAAATTAAACATACCCAGACTCTTATTCTGATTGGCTAATGGTCTTTCACCTTGCAATACATGAATTTGCACGCCGGGTTGATTATCACTTGCCGTTGAGAATATTTCCATTTTCTTAGTTGGGATAGTTGTATTAGCCGGAATCATTGGTGTTAATACGCCACCCATTGTTTCAATTCCCAATGTTAATGGTGTTACATCCAACAACAATACATCTTTCACTTCTCCGGTTAATACCGCGCCCTGAATAGCTGCACCAATAGCAACCACTTCATCCGGGTTCACACTTCTGTTTGGTTTTTTACCAAAGAATTTTTCAACTATTTCCTGAACTTTCGGAATACGTGTTGAACCACCTACCAAGATCACTTCATCAATTTGTGAAGTTGAATAACCTGCATCTTTCAACGCAGCTTCACAAGGTTTCAAACAACGTTCAAATAATTTATCGCTTAATGCTTCGAATTTTGCTCTTGTTAATTTCTTCACCAAGTGTTTAGGTACACCATCAACAGCAGTCACATAAGGCAGATTGATCTCTGTTTCTGATGAAGAACTCAATTCAACTTTTGCTTTTTCTGCTGCTTCTTTTAAACGCTGCAATGCCATTGGATCTTTACGAAGATCGATCGCTTCATCAGCTTTAAATTCATCAGCTAACCAATCCATGATCACTTTATCAAAATCATCACCGCCCAAATGGGTATCACCATTGGTTGATTTTACCTCAAATACACCATCCCCTAATTCCAAAATAGAAATATCGAATGTACCGCCGCCTAAATCGAATACGGCGATCTTTTCATCATGTTTCTTTTTGTCTAATCCATAAGCTAAAGCTGCAGCAGTTGGTTCGTTCACAATACGACGAACAGTCAATCCTGCAATTTCTCCTGCTTCTTTGGTAGCCTGACGCTGTGCATCATTAAAATAAGCAGGAACAGTGATAACTGCTTCTGTTACTTCCTGGCCCAAATAATCTTCTGCAGTTTTCTTCATTTTCTGCAATATCATGGCAGATATCTCCTGTGGAGTATATTGGCGACCGTCAATGTCAACACGAACGGTATTATTGTCACCTTTTACCACTTTATAACTCCAATGGCTGATTTCTTCTGTCACTTCATCATAACGACGCCCCATAAAACGCTTCACACTGGAAATGGTATTATGCGGATTGGTGATGGCCTGACGTTTTGCAGGGTCACCTACTTTGCGTTCTCCATTCTTTAAAAAAGCCACTACAGAAGGCGTTGTACGACGGCCTTCATCGTTTGCAATAACCACCGGTTCGTTACCTTCCATTACGGAAACACAACTATTTGTTGTTCCTAAATCGATCCCTATTATCTTTCCCATAAAATAAAATTTTAATTTTAAGGCCTCATTTTATAATGAAGTCACTGATAATTGTCAACGATTATGCCATGTGTGGGCAAAGTGCAAAATTGTCAGACAGAAAGGATTAGCAGTTTATCCTGTCACCTATTTGCTTATGATTACCGATTATTGTCAGTATATCAAATAAAAAAAACAATTGCATTTACAGTATTTGTAATTTACAGGCAATCACAATCTATCCATCATCCTGCTGATACAGCCATTGAATAAATCTCCGGATAAAAATGAATCGAAAAAGCGTTAGGCTTATTGGCATACTATTTTTCCAACTTCTGCTCCTGTGCAGTCTTTTTACTGTGCAGGCGCAATCAAGTTTTATCCGGGGTAAGCTCATCAATCAATTTACTAATGAAACAGTCCCTTTCGCCAGCGTTTTTTGGAAGAAAGCTGGTCATGGGGTTATTACAGACAGTTCCGGAAGCTTTATGCTGAAAAAATCTCCTTTTGCAATTGACACTATTGTTGCAAGCTATGTTGGATTTGAAGATATCTATCATTATTACAATTCATTAAAAGATACCGGAGTCATCAGCTTAGTTCTTGCGACAACAAAAATAACCGGCGGCGTTGAAGTAAGATCGAAGTTCAATAAAGGTTTAAGATGGTGGAAGAGTATAGTTGCGCATAAGAAAGAGAACAACCCTTATCAATTCAATAATTATTCTTATGAATTGTATAACAAATTAGAATTAGATCTCAATAATATTAACAGAAGCAGCTTTGAACACAACAAATTACTGATACCTTTTGCATTTGTTTTAAACAATATTGACAGCCTTTCAGAATCAAAACCATTTTTACCGATCTTTTTAACAGAGTCTATCTCCGATTATTATTACAGCACAAATCCGACTAAGATAAGGGAAGAAATTAAAGCGCTGCAAACCAGTGGCATCAAGAACGAAACTGTTATGCAGTTCATGGGCGGCGTTAGTCAGAAGATAAATGTGTATGAAGATTATATCAGCGTTTTCAAGAAAGAATTTATTAGTCCGCTAAGTGTATTGGGTGATAAATTTTATAATTACAAAGGAGCAGACACGCAAACAATCAATCATGAAAAATATTTTCATTTATACTTTACACCAAAGCATGATGGTGAAAACACTTTTAGAGGCGATTGCTGGATCCACAGTATAACATGGGCTGTACAACGAATCAATTTAGAAATATCATCAACTGCAAATATCAATTTTGTAAATCGTTTAAGCATCATTCAGGAATTTAAAAAATCACCGGGTGGTAAATGGGTATTTGCAAAGGATAAATTCATTGCAGACCTCTCTCCTCTCAGTAAAAATAAATTAAGCTTTATCGGAAGAAAAACTGCCACTTATAAAAATGTTCAGATCGATCAACCTTTCATTGAATCTTCACTTTCAAAAAATAAAATAAAGGAAGAAGTTATTATTAACGACAGTGCCAAATTAAACTCAGCTGATTTCTGGAATGCCAATAGGCACGAACCTTTAAGCTTAACTGAGAACAAAGTGTACACCATGATCGATACTCTTAAAAAAATGCCTTTATTCGAAAGATATACTAACAATTTCGAATTTATCGTTGATGGACACCGGAAATTCGGTAAGATTGAAATTGGCCCATGGTATAAATGGATCAGCGGCAACCAACTCGAAAAAATAAGGGTACGTTTCGATTTGGGTACGACAAAGAAATTCAGTGAACATTTGCGGCTAAATGGATATTTAGCATACGGTTTTAAAGATGGAATATGGAAAGGAAAAGCTGCTGCCAATTATAAGTTCAGCAAAAAAAGTGGCGTGAATGCATTTGCATCATACACCAACGATCTTGATAATGGCCGCATCAGATATAATGATGATGATGATGCCACTATCGATAATGTATTCAGTCAATTGATTCGCAGGCAAAATATCCCTCAGAAATTTTTGGGTGTTGAAGAATACAAATTGGGTGTTGCAAAAGACTGGCAGCATAATATCAGAACTGAATTAAGTTTTAATAATTCCAACTACCAAACCTTCGGGTTACCCTCACAAAATTTTTTTTCACCGGATAATGATGGTGTGATAAACAGTGAATTTAATTTTAAAATACGTTATGCGCCGGGAGAAAAAGAAATTGAAACACATCGCAGAACGCTTTATGTAAAAAGTGATGCACCTGTTTTCGAAGTAAAATATGGCATGGCAATGCCCGGTATCTTTAAGAGTGAATATGCTTATCAGAAAATTGTATTTTCTATTGGACAAACCCTCCGCATACCACGCTGGGGGCATATTGATTATTTAGCTTATGCCGGAAAATATTTTGGCGACAGTATCCCTTTTATGCTGCTCGAAATTCATCCCGGCAATGAAATTTATTATTATAATAAACAATCATTTAACTTGATGAACCGCTTTGAATATTTCAGCGATCAATATGCAGGTTTGAATGTGGAATATAATTTTGAAAAGAAACTACTCAACCTCATTCCATTCCTCCGTAAAACCAAAATGCGTCAGTTTATAAATGTGAAAACGGTTGTTGGTGATTTAACCATGGCGAACAGGGTCTTTAACAGGCTTGAATTTGCGAATTATCGATTAAAGAGATTAAGAGGTGATAATTACACGGAAATAGGAACTGGCATTGATAATATTCTCAAATTTTTCAGGATCGATCTGGTGTGGCGTTTTGATCCTTCTTTCGTTGTGCCGCCAACTTCAACTGTGCCCAATAACCCGCAAAACTTTGCAGTGTTCGGCAGTTTCCGTTTACAATTCTGATCTTATGATTGGGATGCTTTGAAAGTAAAATTCTTCTGTGAGAAATAACTGAATCCGATCAGCAAAGCTGTTGTGATGATTTTAGAAGGTGTAGGATACCATTGTAACACCTGAATAAATAATCTTAGTAAATAATAGTTCAATACCATATTGAGTATTACGACCACCAAATAACGGAATAACTGAACATGCTTTTTTAAATCAGATTCGGTAAAAACAACATATCTGTTCAAATAAAACCCAATGGCAAAGTTAATCCAGATGGCAAATAAATAATCTGCCGCAATAAAAGGTTTCAATGCCAGGTTTCCGTAAAAAGGTATGTAACCCAGATTCACCACTTCCTTATGAAAAATAAAATTATAGCCAATAAAATAGAGCAGAATACCGAAAAGTACGTTGGCTCCGCCACAGGCGGCATAACGAAAAGTCTGTAAGGGCATTAATCTTTTAAACAAAGGATAAAAAAAATCAATCACACTTAGAATCAGCTTTCTGATATGTTCGTGAATGAGTAACATAAATGGCGGCGAAGGTAGGATATAATCAATTAGATTTGCAGCCTGAAAATGTTAATAATAATGAGTGTTGTTGAACAAATAAAAAAAATTACCGCAAAAGCCATTAGTCAATTATATGCTGTTGATATTGCAGAAAAAGATATTTTGGTAAATGCCACTAAGCCTGAATTCGAAGGTGATTATACCGTTGTACTTTTCGCATTTGTGAAACAATTAAAAAAGTCGCCCGATGTGTTGGGAAATGAATTAGGCAGTTATCTGAAAAATAAACATGAAGAATTATTTTCATCCTTTAATGTGATCAAAGGTTTTTTGAATTTAAGTATTACGGATAATCACTGGATTGACTTTTTACAAAATCAACATACAAATATTTCTTACGGAGTAAAAGAAAAGAATGGTGAAAGAGTGATGGTAGAATATTCATCCCCGAACACCAACAAGCCTTTGCACTTAGGTCATTTAAGAAATAATTTTTTAGGATGGAGCATTGCCGAAATATTGGATGCTACCGGGTATGATGTTGTGAAGACATGCATCGTGAATGATCGCGGCATTCATATTTGTAAAAGCATGATCGCTTGGCAATTGTTTGCAAATGGCGCAACTCCTGAAAGTACAAATACAAAAGGTGATCATTTTGTAGGTGATTATTATGTGAAGTTCAATGATGAATATAAAAAGCAAATAGAAAAGCTGAAAGCTGAAGGCTTAACGCAGGAAGATGCTGAAAAACAAGCTCCCATCATGAAAGCAACACAACAAATGTTGCTCGATTGGGAAGCCGGAAAGCCCGATGTGATTGCATTATGGAACAGGATGAACAGTTGGGTATATGCCGGTTTTGATGCCACTTATAAAACCATCGGCAGCGATTTTGATAAAACTTATTTTGAAAGCAATACTTATTTGTTGGGCAAAAGCATTGTGGAAAAGGGTTTGAAAAAAAATGTGTTCTTTAAAAAAGATGATGGTAGTGTATGGATTGATCTAACAGCAGATGGTTTGGATGAAAAAGTGGTGATGCGCAAAGACGGTACATCCGTTTATATTACACAAGACATTGGTTTGGCAGAACAAAAACAAAATGAATTCAATGCCAATCAAAGTATTTATGTAGTGGGCGATGAACAGAATTATCATTTTAAAGTATTGAAACTGATCTGCGAAAAATTAGGATTGGCTTCTGCAGATCAGATCTATCATTTAAGTTATGGCATGGTCGAATTACCCACCGGCAAAATGAAAAGCCGTGAAGGGACTGTTGTTGATGCAGATGATCTTGTTGCTGAGATGATCAATATCTCTCAACAAAAAACTGAAGAGTTGGGTAAAGTAAAAGATTTTACCGGAGATGAATTGAAAGAACTCTACAATACGATCGGCTTGGGTGCATTGAAATTTTTTCTTTTGCGTGTGGACCCTAAAAAGAAAATGGTCTTTAATCCAGAAGAGAGCATTGACTTTCACGGTTTCACCGGCCCGTTCATTCAATATACACATGCCAGGATTAAAAGTATTTTAAGAAAGATCGGAGAAGTTGGGAGTTTAAAGTCGGGGTTTGAGAGTTTGTTGCCTTTAGAAAAAGAACTCATCATTCAATTAGAAATATTTCCTTCCATCATTGAAGAAGCAGCAACAGACCATGATCCTTCGAAATTGGCGATCTATATATTTAATCTGGCAAAAACATTCAACTCATTTTACAGTGAACATTCTATTGCCAATGCAGAAACCGAGGAGAAAAAACAGTTGCGTTTACAATCTGCCCAACTCACTGCATCTGTTATAAAAAAAGGAATGAGTTTATTGGGAATAAAAGTTCCTGAAAGAATGTAATAACAATCAGAAATAAAAATCAATAAATTAAAAATTGGAAATTACATTTGCGTTTCGTGAATGCCCGGGTGTTGAAATTGGTAGACAAGCCACTTTGAGGTGGTGGTACTCGAAAGGGTGTGCAGGTTCGAATCCCGTCCCGGGCACCATGTTATTTTAAAATAAAAACAGCTCCATTTTCACGGAGCTGTTTTTTATTTGTTTTCAAAACGATCAGCTTCTTGCTAATTTCAGTATTGACTATATCAAGCTGTTTATATCGTTCATTCGAATTATTTAATCAACTCAAAACTTTTTTCTTTTGTATTATCTGAACTTCCTCCAACAAATACTTTAAAAGTACCGGGCTCGAAAACAAATTTCAAATCATTGTTATAAAATTTAAGATCCGCGGCAGTTAATGTAAAATGAATTTCTTTGCTTTCGCCTTTCTTTAAAAATATTTTTTCAAACCCTTTTAATTCTTTTACAGGGCGGGTGATACTTGCCACCATATCACGGATATACAGTTGCACTGTTTCGGCTCCATCATAATTCCCGGTATTTGTTACAGTAACTTTTATATCTAATTTTTCATTGGACTTAATGGTTGATTTACTCAATGAAATATCACTGTAAGAAAATGAAGTATAGCTTAATCCATAACCGAAAGCATACAAAGGATCATTTGAAACATCTAAATAATTCGAACGGAATTTTTCAAACCACTTTCCTTCCTCCAAGGGACGGCCTGTATTTTTATGATTGTAGTAGATCGGTATCTGACCAACATTTTGCGGCCATGTAGTTGATAATTTACCTGAAGGATTTACATCTCCATACAATACATCAGCAATTGCATTTCCTGCTTCAGTTCCGCCATGCCATACATTGATGATGGCGGGAATATTTTCCTGTTCCCATTTAATTGCTAATGGTCTTCCTGTAAATAAAACCAATACAATCGGCTTTCCTGTTTTAATCAATGCCTTTAACAGGTCTTTTTGTGATTGAGGCAAACTGATATCAGAGCGACTGGAAGATTCTCCGGTCATTTCTGCTGTTTCACCCATAGCAGCAACAATAACATCTGCTTTTGCAGCAGCATCCAAAGCTTCTTTGATCAAAATATCTGCAGATCGGTTATCTCTGTCAAAAGGTTTTCCAAAAACACTTACTCTTGCTTCAAAAGCACTGTCCTCCGAAATATTTGCACCTTTTGCATATAAGACAGAAACATTGTTTGCCACTTTATTTTTCATGGCTGAAAATAAAGAAAGAGGTTTTGTAAAATCGGCTGCAACAGCCCATGTACCCAACATGTTTTCTTTGCTGTTGGCCAATGGTCCTACCAAAGCCACGGTGGTGTTCTTTTTCAGCGGAAGCAGTTGATCTTTATTTTTAAGTAATACAAAACTCTTTGCAGCCGCTTCACGTGCAAATTTTAAATTGGCTTCTGTAAAAATTTCTGTTGCCGCTCTGTGTTCATCACAATATTTATAAGGATCATCAAACAACCCTAATTTGTATTTTGCTTCCAATATTAAACGACATGCATTATTAATTTGCTCAATGGTTATTTTTCCTTCCTTCAAAGATTCTTTTAAAGTTGTCAAAAATCCTTCGCCAACCATGTCCATATCAACACCGGCTTTCAATGCTAATGATGAAACTTTTTGCAGATCGCCTAATCCATGATTCACCATTTCGTTGATGCCTGTGTAATCTGTTACAACAAATCCTTTAAATTTCCATTGATCACGTAATACATCAGTCAACAAAAATTTATTAGCAGTTGCCGGAATACCATCTACTTCATTAAATGAACTCATGATACTTCCTGCCCCTGCTTCTACTGCTGCTTTATAAGGCGGTAGGTATTCATTATACATTCTTGATCGACTCATGTCGGTTGTATTATAATCCCTCCCCGCTTCGGCAGCACCATACATCGCATAATGTTTTACACATGCCATGATGGTATTATTTTTTGACAGATCATCTCCCTGATAACCATGCACCATTGCTTTTGCAATTTGAGAACCGAGATAAGCATCCTCACCGCTTCCTTCTGCAATGCGCCCCCAGCGTGGATCACGGGCAATATCAACCATAGGAGAAAATGTCCAGCAAATTCCATCAGCACTTGCTTCTGTTGCAGCAATGCGTGCAGTCTTCTCAATTAATTTCATATCCCAACTGCATGATAACGCTAACGGAATCGGAAACTCTGTTTGATAACCGTGGATCACATCCATTCCAAAAATCAAAGGGATCTTTAAACGACTTTCTTCGATGGCTACTTTTTGTACTGCTTTTATTTTTTCTATGGATTTTATATTGAACAATCCACCAACTTTTCCTTCACGAATTTTTAAGCCTATATCTGAATTAGATGCTTGCCCGGTTGTGATATCACCTGCACCCGGTAAGTTCAATTGACCCAGTTTTTCGTCCAATGTCATTTTACTCAACAGATTATTTACAAATGCATTCATCTTAGCATTTGTTGTTTGTGCTTCTGCATTCACAACAACTACAATTGTTATAAATGCAATGATGTGTTTCAAAAATTTCATAACTACTCGTTTTATTATTCTGATTTGATTGCTTTTGTTTTTTCTGAAACGCCATTTTCGTTAATGGCTTCAATGCTGAAATAATACGGCATGTTTTTATCCATACCCGCAAACCAATATTCATTGGCATTATACACCATGATGCAACTATATAATTTATCCGGCGCAGTGCCATAATAAATGTTATAAGCATAAGCATCGTTTGCGTGTGCCCATCTTATCCATCCGCTGCGTTTATCCCTTTCTGTACGCAATACCATGAAATTTTTTACAGGATTTGGTTTTGAGCCATTGCCATTTCCAAATACACGCAACCCGCTAATAGCAAATTTTCCGGTTGGCATATGAATGTTTTCCAGTTTAATAAATCTTGCGGGCACTGATTTCTCCAACTCAATGTATTCATGTGGCACATCTGTTTTATTATTGCTTTTATCGACCAATAGATTCCAATTCTTTCCATCGACTGAAGAATAAAGTTTGTATTGATGATACGTATTGATTTGTTTTCCTAAAAATTCTGCATCTTGATCAGCATAATTGATTTGAATTGCATTCACTGTTGAAACAGCTCCCAAATCTGATTGGATCCATTCGCCTTTATCGCCTGTTGCAGCGCTCCAATAGGTTTTAATACTTTCATCAACCGCATTGTTCGCATTATAATTCCCCAATGTTGATGAAACAGTAACAGGTTTGTTATAATTCAACAACATCCAGCCGGTGAACTCACCCGATTGTTTTGTTGATGGCAGATAATGAGGATAATCACCAAACGAAGTATTACAAAACATTACATCATCTTTATCAAACCCTGCCGGCCAAATACCGATTCTTCTTTCGAAATTATTTTTAACACAGATGCCGATGGTGCTTACATGCCAATAATTATTTTGATTATCAGTAAACGTTGCACCATGGCCTGCACCTCTTGCAAAACCACCTGGCTTGAATGATAAAGGATCTGATTGAGCTTTGAATTCATCCGTTAAAGGTTTATTCATAACAATCACACCATCGGCATATCCACTCATCTCTGTTCCGGGGGCGCCATATTGAAAATAATATTTGCCATTATGTTTTGTCATCCATGATCCTTCAATAAATGGATTTAAAAAAGTATTGTCCATATGTTCACCAAAACGCTGCCATCCATAACGCCAATCCTGCAATAAATAAATTTCTTTTCTTGTTCCGATCGGCTTAAAAGTAGTTCTGTTCAATTCGATACCATATACAGGAAAATTATTACTACTTCCATTGTACATGTATAATCTGCCATCATCGTCAGTAAAAAATGCAGGATCCCATCCACCGATCTCAAAACTATCAACTAATGGTTTCCATTCATTTGCTTTAGGATTGGTACTCATCCAAAGCGTAAACTTACTTGTGTAAGTAGAACCAAATACGATCATTGTATCTCCAACAATCCCAACAGCAGGTGCACATAATTCATCATAACCTTCATTCCATGGACGCAGGAATTTTTTTGAAACAAAATTCCAATTCAGCATATCATGACTCCACCAATAACCCCATTGATTGGTAGAGAATAAATAATAATCTCCTTTATAATTAACGATCACAGGATCCGCTGTGGCTCTGTGTTTACCCCATTCACTGAAATTCGGAATGGGTGTATATCCATAATCGATATTAATGGGGTTGCAATATGTTTTTTGTTGTGCATTTGTTGCAACAGTCAATAAAAAAAACAAAGTAATTAATGATACTCTTTTCATTTAAAATCTATTTCTTGATATATGAATTTTCAAATCCTAATTTTTTTAACCCATTTTTTATTTCATCACAACTCATAAATAGTTTCCACAACAAACCTGTTCGGTAATTTTCAATCATCACAATGATTGGCCCCTGATCAATTGCCAAATGTGATTTTGCATACCAATTCTTTGTTTCACTGAATCCATCTACAAAACCATATTCACTCCAAATTTTATTACCGAGATCATAATAAAAATGTTTCAATGCTTTCATTGAATATTCGGGTGTGTAAGGAAATGAAGAGAGCGCTGCTGTAGGCTGGATAACACTTTTATCAACTTCAGGGCAATGTGCCACATAACCTTTATAACTGTCGCCGGCCGTTAATCCCCAACAATTTTCTCCATAGCCTTTAAAGTGATTTGGATTCTCAATACAATAGGCCCGATTAATCAATGTGTGATTTTTCGCCTGTAATGCATAATCAATTCCATGATCATCTTTCAAACCATTGGGATCAATTCCCATATAAGTATATTGCTCAAAAAATAAAGGCCCCCCTTTTTCAAAATTGCCGAGCGGCAATTCGAATCCGTAATATTTTTTTCCATTCTTCCAGCTTGAACTTTTCACCCAAGAATTTTCATACAACTCTTTTGAAATAGAATGATATGGCGATGATGCTGCAACGATATAAGTAATCAATGCTTCATCATAACCATACACAGGAAAGTTCATATTAAAATCATTACTCGGGCTCCAATGCCAATACAGTAATTTATTATCACCTTTGCTATGCCAATTCCAATCAGCAGCATCCCAAATTTGCTGCACCCGTTTTCTGAAATATTTTTCCTGAATATCATCCTGATTAAAATATTGGCGTGCTGAGAGTAAACCCATCATTAAGTAAGATGTTTCAACAATATCCGCGCCATCATCCAATCTTCCGAATGGAATGGTTTTACCGGTTGCACCATTCATAAAATGCGGATAGATGCCATGATAACAATCTGCCTTAATTAAAAAATCGACGATCTTAATTAAACGTTTGATGGCTGTATCTCTATCGATCCATTTTCTTTCCACTGCAACAATGGCACTCATGATACCAAAGCCTGAACCACCGATCGCACAAGCTTCTTCGCCAAATGTGTGCTTACTCAAATTAGGTTCATCATCAGCTTCATTGATATAATCCCAATAATATTCTGCTTTAACCGTATTGCTTCTCTCTCTTGCCAATCCACTTACCGGATGTGCGTAATGCCAGAAATATCGGAATGTTTGTTTTTGAATAATATCAAGCAAGGCAGAATCAGAAATATTTTTAATAATACCAACAGATGCAACAGAATTTTTTTGTGCTGAATGTTGCGCAAACAAATTCATCGAAAAAAAACAAGCAATAATAAAAATAAAAAGGCGGCGAAGCATCGTTATTTATTTTGAATATTCGAATCCTAATTTGTTTAACCCTTTTTTTATTTCAGGGCAACTCATGAATAATTTCCACATTAATCCGGTTCTATAATTTTCTATCATTACAATTTCAGGTCCCTGATCAATTGCCAGATATGATTTAGCATACCAGTTCTTTGTTTCATTGAATGCATCAATAAAACCATATTCGCCCCAAACTTTATCCCCCATATCGTAATAAAAATGTTTTAGTGCTTTCATGGAAAGCTCCGGTGTGTAGGGCATTGCAGAGATGGCAGCTGTTGGAGAAATAGTTCCATGATCATTTGTTGGCGAATGAGCATCGTAACCATTATAAGTGTCGCTTGCAGTTAACCCCCAACAATTTTCTCCATACCCTATAAACTTTTTTGGATTATCAACGCAATAAGAATAATTAATTAAAGTGTGATTTTTATTCTGCAACCAATAATCTGCGTACTCATCTTTCAAGCCTTTCGGGTTTAATCCAAGGAAAGAATAATGCGAAAAAAATAAGGGTCCGCCATAATCGAAACCTAATGGTAGTTTATATCCGTAAAACGTTTTTCCATTCTTAAAAAAGTCACCTTGTGCCCAACCTTTATGATATACTGAAGCATTAACAGGATAACGTTCTGCCGATGCCGCCAACACGTACATAATTAAACACTCATTAAATCCATGCACCGGAAAATTCATGGCCCATCCATTGTTGGGGCTCCAATGCCAATACAAAACGTCTTCACCTTTTGTAAACCAATTCCATTCTATCTCACTCCACATCCAACCGATTCTGTTTCTTAATTCAGTTTCAATTTTATTATCCGCATTAAAATATTGTCGTACACATAATAATCCTTCAAATAAATATGATGTTTCAACCAAATCGGCTCCATCATCTTTTCTGCCGAAAGGAATTGTTTTTCCTGTTGCTCCATTGATCCAATGCGGGAATGCGCCATGATAGGAATTTGCTTTCTCTAAAAATCTGATCATCTTCAATAAATGCTTGGCAGCGGTATCTCTTTTGATCCATTTTCTTTCAGTTGCAACAATAATACTCATCACACCAAAACCGCTGCCACCGGTGGTTACAACCTCATCTCCATATCCAAAAGTCGCGTTGCTTCTTTCTCTTGCCATACCGCTCACTGGATGTGCAAAGTCCCAGAAATATTTGAAAGTTTGTTTTTGAACAATATCCAATAATTGATCGTCTGATAAATTTTTCTGAATGCTGATTTTATTTTGCGCAATCGTTATTGCAGATAAAAACAGAATTGAAATAATTGAGAGAAATATTTTTTTTGTTCTGACCATGAATTATTTTTTTTCAAATAAACATTTCTACTGTTACCAAATATAAGTTCCAACACCTCCTCCGGTTAATGCTGTTGCAACCCATTTACCATTCATACGGATATTAAAAGATGCTGCGCTGGTTCCATCATTTTCCACTATCAAAACTTTTTGCCCTGATGGAGTCAAGAATGCAACATTGTTCAAATTGCCCGAAATATTACTGTAGATTCTAACAGATCCTCCAGGAACAAATTTGGAAGCATGTGCAATAATATAATAGCCAACATTTCTTGTAATGCCTGAACCAATCGTCAATGCCCCTTTGCAAGTTGTACAACCACCAACCGTATGCGGGCCAAAACTTGGATCGTTAGCTAAATTCCATTCCAATGCATTGCGACTCCAGTTACGCATTGAACCGATAATCACATTTTTTACATGCCACATCAAATCGCCGCCAAAATTTCCTGATGATGCAGTGTATTGTTCTGTAAAATATACTTGCTTGTCAGGATATAAATTATGAACAGTTGATAATGCACTGATATCTCCTGCATACAAATGAAAGGCGGAACCGTTTACAAAAGCAGCAGCTGTTGCATCACTTAATATGGTTGTTGGATAAGTCGGTTGATCGCAGTTATGATCGTACACAATTATTTTTGTTGTGATGGATGCCGCCTGAAATGCAGGTCCAAGGCTATTTTTAATAAAATTGGCTTCTTGAACTGCCGATAATACCATACTTGGATTATTACCCGGATTCAATGGTTCATTTTGTGGAGTGATAGCATCAATGACTATGCCCTGTGCCTTCATAGCCTGAATATATTTTACAAAATATTGTGCATACACATTATAATATTGTGTTTGCAAACCTCCGCCGATCGAACTGTTATTGTCTTTCATCCAAACCGGCGGTGACCATGGCGATCCTAAGATTTTTATGTTGGGATTGATGGCAATGATTTGTTTCAATAATGGAATCAGATCAGTCATATCATTATTCAAACTAAAATTGGCAAGAGTAGGATCAGTTTGTCCACTTGGCATATCATCATAACTAAAAACAGATGCATTCAAATCAGATGCACCAATGCTTATTCGCAAATAACTGATGCCAATTGATGTTGAAGATGTCCCAAATAATTCCTGCAACAAATTTGTTTTATCAGAGCTGCTTAATTGATTAATCACATAAGCACTTCCTCCGGTTAATGTAAAACCAAAACCATCAATCGCTTGAAAGGTTTGTGTGGAATCAACATCAATAAACGGATTACTGTTCGTAACAGTACCAAAAGAAAGAATACCAGATTGTTTTTGTAAAAGCGCTGATTGATCGTTGGATGTATACCAAAAATCAACATTGTTTACAAGTGCAGGAGGTATAACAGGCGTTATAGGAGTTACTGGCGTAGTGCTATCGTTATTGCTTTTTGAACAATTAGCATCAGCCAATCCAACTGAAATAAAAATGAGTAAAAAAAATAATTTTTGTTTGATATTATTGATGTTCATAAACCTGAATTTTTATAAATATGGTGCTGTGAATCCTAAATTTTTCATTCCTGTTTTAATTTCGGGGCAACTTGTAAATAAATTCCATAAAAGTTTTGAGCGATAATTTTCGATCATACAAATGATCGGTCCCTGATCAATGGCAAGATATGAAGCTGCAAACCACAAATTGTTTAAACTGAATGCATCAATGAAGCCATAATCTTTCCAGATCTTATCACCAAGTTTGTAATAAAAAAAACGCAATGCATTCATTGATTGAGTTGGTGTATATGGCATGGAAGACAATGCTGCTGTTGGCGCAATCACACTTACATCGTTTGTTGGTGAGCTTGCGGTATATCCTCCCGAAATATCGCTGGCCGTTAATCCCCAGCATGAACTGCTATATCCAAAAAATGATTTTGGATTAGTAGTACAATAATTATAGTTGATTGTTGAATGAGCGATATTTTGTGTTTGATAATTTGCATAAGCATCACTTAACCCATTTGGGTTGATCCCTAAAAAAGAATAGTGCGCAAAGAATAAAGGGCCGCCATAAGCTTGCCCCAATGGAAGTGTTACCCCGTAATAGTTTGAGCCATTTTTAATGTTCCCATTATTTGCCCAACCAATATCATACACATCTTTTGTTATGGCATGTGTTGTTGAAGATGCGGCCAACACATAAGTGATCAATGCTTCATTCCATCCTGAAACAGCAATGCTCCAAATATCAGATGTAGCAGCGTATGATGGATTGTATTGCCAATAGATAGATTTTGTTGCGCCGTTTTGTGTAAACCAATTCCATTCAACAGCATTCCAAATTGAATTGATGCTATCACGTAATTTTATTTCGTTTACATCGGTATTACTGTTGAAATATTGTCGTGCAGTTAATAATCCCTGCAATAAATAAGATGTCTCCACAATATCAGCGCCATTATTATTTCCAAATGGGACTGTTGCGCCGGTGCTGCCATTTATCCAATGCGAAAAAGCACCATGCCAACGCGTACATTTTGTAGTTAAAAAATTGGTGATGGTATTTAATCTTGTAACTGCATCTGTTCTTGAAATGAATCCTCTGTTGGCAGCAACAATCATTGCCATGATTCCAAAACCACTGCCACCGGAAGTAACCACATTATTATCGCCGTTATTTCTTTCTAACGCCATGCCGCAAACCGGATGACCAAAATCCCAGAAATATTTAAACGTTTGCTTTTGAACTAAATCTAATAATGCGCTGTCTGATATTTGAGTGAACTTATCAGTTGAATCAATCTTTGTAAAAAATGTAAAATTAGTTCCTCCGATAAGAGACCCGCCGGCACTGGATTTCAACGACGTTGCCACTGATGCAGTGTATCTGTTCAAGTACAATAATGATGATGATGGTTGCAGTATCACAACACTATCTCCGTTTTGATAAGAAACAGCACAGGCAATAGTTGCGCCGGAAATACCGTCGTTCAATGCAATATTGGATGAAACGGTTTGCCGACTGATTGCTGCAGAAAACTGAAATTTTATAACTGGACTTATGCCAACATTATACGCATTTGTTGGCACAGATACAGCATCAACACTATAAGTCATCAAACTAAAATTAGCTGGCGTCACAATCGGCTGCGAAGCATCTGAAGATTTTTTACAACCTGCAGATACCATCATTAAAAATGCAAGACAACAAACGATCGTTTTCATCAAAAAAATTATCCTATTTTGAAATTCCGTAAAATTCAATCCTGTCATTATTCTTGGCAACCATTAATACATTACCATACTTTGCTGAATGAATCCATTTCAAGTCTCTTGCCTGCCCTTTTGTATCAATCACTTTATCATTGCCCATGCTGATACTATTTTTTGATGTATTGATTTCAAATGAAGTTACTGCTGCTGCATCATAATAACCTTCATAAGGAACAACATCCAAAAAGTTTCCGCCCGTAATAAAGTTGTTTGTGCCCGGAATTTTTTGAAAAGAAAATATCGGCGATAACTGTTGATTAAATGGTAAGTCTTGCTTTTTAAAATTTCCTTTGCCGTCATTTATAAAACAGGCAGAGCCTAATGTTTCAGCTTTTAATTCAACATAATCTTTAAAGAGATCATAGAACATATACTGAACAGTTTTTCCGGCCACTTCACCATAAGTCAGATATGCTTTCTTTAATACGGGCAATGATTGTTCTAATTCATCTTTTGGCAAGAAAGTATATTCTTTTCCATCGATTGTATAGCACATGATCTGTTCTAAAGTTGCGTTGTTGTCAAAATCTTTTACATACAATTTTAAAGGACCGTTTTTACCAGCCCATAATTTAGAATTATGTCCCCAGTTGCCGGCAAGTATATCAGGATACCCATCACCATTAATATCTGTAACAAACAATCCTTGCCATAACCCTGTTGAATTTGGAATTTCTGTTTCAACAAATTTTCCTTGATGATTCATAAAAATCTTAATGCCCATCCATTCGCCGGTTACAACCAGATCAGGCCAACCATCATTATTCAGATCAGTGAATGATGCAGATGTTACCATGCCAAGCTGCATGAGGTTCATCGTTTTGATATCTGCAATATCGAATTTCCCTTTTCCATCATTAATGTATAAATAAGAATTACGGGGCAACCCATATTTCTGTTGATCAGTAAAGTGACCGATGAAAACATCTAGATCTCCATCGTGATCAATATCTGCAACTGCAATACATGATTTATTCCAGAACTCCTGTTGAAATGCTTTTGCTGAAAAAGTAAAATGGCCCTTACCATCGTTGAGATAAAGTCTGTCGGCATTTGATATACCATTCGACGGCATTTCATTTCCGCCACCTACCACCCAGAGATCAGGAAAGCCATCACCATTGGCATCAAAGAAAACTGCATCCACATCTTCACAAATTTTGAGGCGATTAAATAATGCAGTATCTGATCTGACAAAATTTCCATTGGGTTGCTGAATCATTAATGCACCTGGTTGTCCTTTTGCGCCGCATACATAAAAATCTTCTAACCCATCTTTATTTACATCACCAACAGCAATCTTAGGTCCTCGTGTACTTTCTTTATGAGGAATTAAATATTGTTTATCAAAATCATTGAAATCATTTTCTTCATGTTTCCAATCACATTTAATTTGATCTGTGATGTTTACAAGCAATTCTTTCTTTGGAGGAAAGAAACTGTTGTAATCAAACTTATTTGCAGCATCTTTTTGAGCTACCGATAATTGTTTATTAACGGCAACATTTTTCAGTACCTGATATTTTTGATCTGGCCAAACAATTAAAATACTGTCGATTGATTTTATTGTATCTAATCCGAAATGTAATCGTGGTTCTACTGAAGACTGAAAACCTCTCGTAAGCATCAATTCTTCATACTGCATTTTATTTTTTGTAAACACATAAGCTTTAGCACCAATTCCGAATTTATTAAACCCATCTCCTTTAAAATTGATGGTAAGATGATTTTTGTTTTGTGTATTGTTTTTATAGATGACGGCTTTTGAATTCAGTGAATTCACGATCAGATCTAAATTGCCATCATTATTTAAATCGGCATAAGCAGCACCATTGTAAAACCCTTTTTTGTCCATCAAACCCCAATCTTTTCCAATATCGTGAAACACACCATCACCATCTCCTTTAAACATAAAACAATAAGAACTTCCTTCAGGCATTTTTTCTAATGTTGCTTCATCCCATTTAGTAGATGCGTTCCTGTTTATTTGTGCCGCTAAACTGGAAACAAAGCGAACATAATCCAGATCAACTGGTCGTTTAACAATTCCGCTTGAAATAAAAATATCTTTATTACCATCGTTATCAAAGTCGGCCATCAAAGGACTCCAGCTCCAATCTGTTGCAGATACTCCCGCTATCAAACCTATATCACTAAAGGTTTTGCCGTTACCATTATTTCTTTGCAAACAATTTCTTGAGAATTGTGGTTGATACCCTTTATGCGTTATTTTATAATTATAAATATCGCTGTGCTCATCACTTCCGTAAGTCTTTAAAGTTTTTTCATCAGGAGGAAGCATGTCAACAGTTAACACATCTAACTGTCCGTCGTTATTAAAATCAGCAATATCGTTGCCCATGCTGAAACGTGAATAATGATTAAAATGCTTGGCACCACTTTCTGTAAAAGTTCCATCACCATTATTGATATAATAATAATCGTTTTCATGAAAATCGTTTCCGATATAAATATCATCCCAGCCATCATTATTCAGATCAGCAACAGATAACCCTAACCCATATCCCAAATTACTTTGATTGATTCCTGCCAATTTAGAAACATCAGTGAACTTCCCTGTTGTGCTAACATCATTCCTGAATAAATAATCGCCTGCATTTTTATCGAAACTTCTGCGATGACTTGTGTCTACAATATTTTGATTAGGCTGTTGAGATTCATTCAAAATAAAACAATCCATATCTCCATCATGATCATAATCAAAGAAAACAGTCTGTACGGTATAACCGGAGAAATCTAATCCGTATTTAGCAGAACTTTCTGTAAAAGTTCCGTCTCCATTATTAATAAATAATTCGTTATGCCCCGTAAGGCCATAGGAATTATTAACTGATGAAACATAAATATCCAATAAGCCATCACCATTGATATCCACCATCGTCGAACCGGTACACCAGTCTGAACTGCCCGCAACGCCTGCTTTATCAGTGATATCTTCAAACTGATAATTTCCTTTATTCAAATACAGTTTATTATGCCCTTTGCTGTTAGCGGTAAAATAAATATCGGGCAATCCGTCATTATTGATATCACCAACTGAAACACCCCCTCCGTTATAATAATAGAGATAATATAAAATTCCAAAACCTTCTCTCTTCTCTAAATTATTTTCGAATTTGATATTAGTGGTTGAAGCAGGTAAACTTGTAAATACTTTATCTGATTGATGACAGGATATAAAAAACAAAAATAATAAACAGGAAAAATAAACTTTCATTTTATACATACGAAACTATTAAACAGTTAATAAGAATATTTTGATGAATGATGACATAACTACTTTTTATTGGCTGCCAAGAATTTTTTTGTTTCATCAGGATACACAGAAATGAAATGAGCTCTCATAGATGCAAATGTTGGTGTACTTTCTCCCTGCAATAATACCATCACTGACTTTGATGGCA